>WNGJ01001532.1_pt1 | contig 36132 bp, 38 predicted proteins | sample 5400611 | NCBI WGS metagenome assembly WNGJ01 (sample SAMN13153375, study PRJNA577476) | soil metagenome | isolation source: 40 cm soil or saprolite under Garry oak tree replicate 1 | place: USA:California | collected 2016-06-15
CGAAGGCCGGAACTTCGGATCGCCCGTCTCCCGGAAGAGGACCTCCATCACGTCGAGGCCGATGTCGAGGCCGGTGTAATCGGCGAGCTCCAACGGACCCATCGGCATGTTCGTGCCGAGCTTCATCGCCTTGTCGATGTCCGCCGCGCTCGCGACGCCCTCCTGGAGGAGGTTGAACGCCTCGTTCATCATCGGCACGAGGAGGCGATTCACGACGAATCCCGGGGACTCCCTCACCTCGACGGGATCCTTGCCGAGCTGGCCGCATAGGTCCTTGACCAGCGCGATCGTCGCGTCGCTCGTCTCCGATCCTCGGATGACCTCGACGAGTTTCATGACCGGCGCGGGGTTGAAGAAGTGCATCCCCACCACGCGGTCCGCGCGCTTCGTCGCGTTCGCCATCTCCGTGATGCTCAAGGACGACGTATTCGAGGCGAACACGACCTCGGGCGGGCAGAGGCGGTCGAGCTCGGCGTAGAGCTCCTTCTTCACCTCCATCTTCTCGAAGACCGCCTCGATGACGACCTGCGCCCCCGCGACCGCCTCCTTCAGGTCGACGGCCCCGCGGATCTTCGAGAGGATCGCGTCCACCTCGACCTGGGTCATCTTGCCCCGCTCCACGCGCTTCGCGAGCGGCTCCTTGATCCGACGGAAGCCGCCGTCGACGAGACGCTGCTCGATGTCCCGCATCGTCACCGGGAACCCGGCCGCGGCGCACGCCTGGGCGATCCCCGCGCCCATCGTGCCCGCGCCGATCACCGCGATCTTTCGTACGTCCGTTGCGTTCATGGCCGCCACCGTCCCGCGCGGAGAACCGCACCGCGGACGTAAAGCCTGCGTTTATAAGGGATTGCGGTAGGCTCATATCTCCCCCGCCGTATGAGCGCGGCAGAGGAGCCCCGATGCAACGCCCTCCGAGGTCCCTCGTCCTGGCCTTGGCGATCGTCCTCGCCTTGGCGTCGATCGTGGCGGTCGCGCCTCGCGCGGCCGCGGCCCAGAACGGTCCCTCGTGGACCCAAGGCGATTTCTGGGTCTACACCCGCACCGCGGGCGGCGCGACGTCGACGGTCCGCGTCGACGTCAACGAGCGCACGACCCTCACCCTGACGTCGGGCACGTACAGCGTGTGGAACGTGACGACGACCACGACGGACGCCGGCGGCAACGCGACGGTCCAGAACAGCTGGATCCAGGAATCGAACCTCGGCCTCGCGAAGGCGAACTTCTCGACGATCTTCGGGGACGTGCAGGTGACGTTCGATCCGCCGCTCGCCCAGGCGGTCTTCCCCCTCTCCATCAACGCGCAGTGGTCCCTCAACACGACGGTCCGGCTCGTGAACATCGCCTTGAGCTTCCCGCTCGCGTACAGCGGCACGGTGATCGCGGAGCACTCGACGACCGTCGTCGCGGGATCGTTCAACGTCGCGGTGATCCGGAACCCCTCCGTGGGCACGGCCCACGACGAGAACTCCTATTCGGAGGGCGCGGGGAACAACGTCAAGCAGGAGTCCTACGACGGTAGCGGCAACCGCGTCGCGGAGCAGGAGCTGACCGCGTACCGGTACCAGTCCGGGTTGGTCGGCTTGCTCCTGATCATCGGGGGCGTCGTCGTGCTCGCGGCGATCGCGATCGCGGTGCTCGCGGTGATGCGACGCCGGAAGATGACGCGGCCGCCCGGTGCGTACCCGCCCCCGCCGCAGGCGCCGCCTCCGGGCCCGTGAGCCGCATCGGAGCCGTTACATACGCTCCGCGCCCGTGACCGGGCGCATGCGAGGTGGGCCGTACGCCGCGATCGCCCTCGCGGTCGTCTCCGTCTCGTTCTCGGCGATCTTCATCTCTTGGTCCAACTCGCCGTACGTCACGATTGCGCTGTACCGGCTCGCGATCGCCTCGGCGATCCTCGCGCCCATCGTCCTCCTGGACCGCCGACGACCGCTCGTCGGCATCCCGCGGCGGGACGTCCTCCTGATGATGGGCGTCGGGGCGATCCTCGCGACCCACTTCACGCTCTGGATCGGATCACTGAAGATCGAGGGCGTCCAGGTGAGCGTCGCCTCGTCCGTCATCCTCGTGACGTCCCACCCGCTGCTCGTCGGGATCCTGTCGCACTTCGTCCTCCGGGAGCGATTGAACGGACGCATGGCCATCGGGATCGCGCTCGGCTTCAGCGGCGTGGTCGTCATCGCGATCGCGGACTCAACGGCGAGGAGTGCGAGCTTGGTGGGCGACCTCCTGGCGTTCTCGGGCGGCGTCGCGGCCGGCTTCTATTTTCTCCTGGGCCGTCGACTCCGTCAGCGGATTCCCCTCCTCGCCTACGCGTTCGTCGTGTACGTCACCGCGACCGGCGTCCTGTTCCTCTACACGCTCCTCCTCCAAGAGAGCCTCACGCCGACCGGCGACCTCCGGACCGAGATGGCCCTCTTCCTCGCGATGGCCCTCATCCCACAGATCGGCGGGCATACGCTGTACAACTGGAGCCTGCGCTGGGTACCCGCGCCGATCGTGAGCCTCAGCCTCGTCGGGGAGCCGATCGGTTCGAGCCTGCTCGCGTGGGTCCTGCTGACCCAGACGCCCGGCGTGGCCGTCGGGATCGGCGGGGCGCTCGCCCTCGCGGGAATCTACCTGACCATCGCGGGACAGGGGGCGCGGACGCGGGAGGCGATCGCGGCCCGGGACGTCGAATGAGAGCGTACCTCTAAGCAGAGGTATGGACCGCGGCGGCGATCTGACGCTCGATCTGGACCCGCCGTCGGGCGAACTCCTGCTCCGCCTTCCGATGGTACGAGGCCATCCGTCGGAGCAGCTCGTCCCGAGCGCGCGCCGACTCGACCCGGCCGATGTAGTCCTCCCTTCGCGCGGACCGACCGTTGTCGCGCTCGTAGTGCCAGAAGTAGAAATAGCGTCGCCCGCCGAAGTCGCGGACCCGCGCCCCGCATCCGATCTCCATATTTCATACCTCTAAGTAGAGGTATATCGCGCGAACCCAAGGCCCTTCCGGTGGGGTGCGTGAAACTACTCCCACGGCTAGGGTTCCTCGGGCCCTCGGCCCTTCCGCTCGAACTGCTTCGCATACAGTTCCTTCAGCCCCGAGTACGTGTCGACGTCCTGCGGCCCCTTGTCGTCCCGGATGCGGACGATCCGCGCGAAGCGCAGGGCGAACCCGCTCGGGTAGTGCGGGCTCCGCTGGATCTCGTTGTGGGCGACCTCGACGACGACCTCCGGCCGGACATGGAACCCCCACCGCTCCTCCGACGTCGCGAGCTTGCGCAACCGGTCCGTCATCGCCGCGAACTCCGCATCGGTCAGGCCCTTGAACGTCTTCCCGATCATCTGGAACGTGCCCGTCGTCTCGTCTCGCACCGCGAGCCAGTAGTTCGACAGCCATCCTTCCCGCCGACCGCTCCCCCACTCCGCCGCGACGATCGCGAGGTCGAGGTGGTCCGCCGGCTTAATCTTGAACCACTTCTTGCCGCGCTTCCCGACGGAATACGTCGACTCGAGGTGCTTCGCCATGAGCCCTTCGTGGCCCGCCGCGAGCGCCTCTTTCAGGAACGATTCGATCTCTTCTTTCGACCCGGCAATCCGGCGGGCCGTCAGATACTGCGAGGGCACGAGCTGTTCGAGGAAGTCCCACCGCACCCGGTACGGCTCGTCGATGAGCGTCCGGCCGTCCAGATGGAGGAGGTCGAACAGGTAGAGCCGCACCGGGATCTCCTCCGCGGCCGCGGCGATCTCGTGCACGCGGCGGAATCGTCGCATGAGGTCCTGGAACGGCAGCGGCTTGCCCGCGTGGTCGATTGCGACGACCTCGCCCTCCAAGAGGAACTCCTGCGCCGGCAGCGAGCGGGCGATCGCGACGATCTCCGGGAGGCTGTTCGTCACGTCGCTGAGCCTGCGGCTGAAGATCCGGACCGCCTCGCCGCGGCGGTGGATCTGGATGCGCGCGCCGTCGAGCTTGTACTCGATCGCCGTCGCGCCGCCGTGCTCCTTCAGGACCTCGTCGAGGTCCTCTGCCATGTCCGCGAGCATGGGCTTCATTGGCGCCAGGAGGCGCAAACCGCGGGACCGCAGGCCATCCGCCCCCTCGAACCGCGCGATCTCCGCGACGAGGCCGAGGTCCCCCAGGAACATGTGCGCCGTCCGCACGGTGTCCGCATCGACCCCGGCGGCGTCTGCGATGCCTTCGAGCATCACGCCCTCATTCACGCCGATCCGCATCTCGCCGAAGACGTTTTTCAGGAGGACGCCTCGCTCGTCTTCGGAGGCGCGGCCGAGGAGGGACTCGAGGATCCGCCGGCGCACCTTCGTCGATTCGGGCCCGTGGGCCTCCGCGATCTGAGAGAAGGCGCTGGAGGCGTCGAGGATCGTGAGCGGCTCCGGATTCAGCGTGGCCTGCTTCGTTCCAGCCATGGCCTTCTTGAGCGTCGCCCAGCCGACGTTCAGCGCGCGGGCGTCGGACTCCGCGAAGATCCGTCCGACGATCAGGTGGACAGCCGGAGCGACTTCGTCCCTCCGCAGCGACCGGAGGAACTCCGCCAGGAGCGCGCGCTTCTCGAGGCGCTTCGGCGTGGCCTCGAGCTTCCGCGTCAGGTCCGCAAGGCGCGCGAACGGAGTTTCATCCGGGGTCGTCGGAGTCACGGCGATTCCGGACCATCCGACGCGGCCGGTTTCAAGGTTTCGCTTTCCGCCTCTGAAGGACCGCGCAAGACGTAGAACGCCACGAGCGCGAGGATCATGAGGGCACCCCCGGCAATCTGAACCGCACCCAGTGTGTCGTTCGGGAAAAGATAGAGCGCGAGGAGGATGCCCCACAGGGCCGACGTCGGGAGGACCGCCCCCGTGCGCATCGCGCCGATCGTGCGGAAGGCGTAGAAGAAGAGTACGGAGAACACGCCGACCGCGCTCAGGGACAGGAGGACGAGGATCGGCAAGATGGGGAGCGGGACGGCGAGAGGTGGGCCCGCGAGAAGGACGATGGGAGCGTACACGGCGGCGCCGATGAGCAGCTGGATCTCGAGGAGCGGGACGATCTTGATCCGACGCAGGAGGATCGTGCTCACCGTGTTGCTGACGCCCCAGCACGCCGCGGCGGCCACGAGCATCGCGTTCCCGATCAGGAACTCCAGGAACCGCACGTCCCCGAAACGCAGCTGGGTCGTCACGAGGAACGCGCCGACGGCGATGCCCCCGAGGGCGACGTACTCGCGCCGTGTCGCCCGCTCCCCCAGGACCGCGTATGCGAGCATGATCGTGAAGAGGGACTCGCTGTTCGACAACAGGACGGAGTTCGCCGCCGTCGTCCGCTCGAGGCCGTAGAAGTAGAGGATTGGCCCGGCGACGGCCCCGACGAGGCCGGCGAGGAGGACGAGCTTCCAGTCCGATCGGGCGATCCGGACGCCCCGGAGCGCGGGCGAGAGCCCGATCCCCGGGATCAGCTGGATCAGGAACGCGATGACGAGCGGATCGACCTCATTCAGGACAAGCTTCGAGAGGCTCGGCCAGATGCCGTACAGGACCGCCGCGAGGACAATCGCGACGTAGCCGTACGTCCTCCGGCGAAAGCCCATGAATCACCGCGCGGACAACGCCGCGGACAATTTCAAGATTCTCTGGTCGGAAGGCTTAAGGCGGCACCGGCCGTCTTGTTTTCACCAGGCCTCCGGGGGTGCGAGGAACACCTTGGTCGATGCGCTCCGTGTGATCCAGGACGACGGGTCGACGGACCCCCGTCTGGACCCGAGGCTCCCGGAGGCGGACGCCGTCCGCATGTACCGTGGCATGATGCTCCAGCGGATCCTCGACAACCGCATGCTCGCGTTGCAGCGACAAGGCCGCATCGGATTCTACGGGCCATCGCTCGGACAGGAAGCCGCGATCATCGGCGCGGCGATGGCGATGTCGCCGGACGACTGGATCGTCCCCCAATACCGCGAGCCGGGCGCGGCGCTCGTCCGCGGCATGCCCCTGACGGAACTGCTGTGCCAGCTCATGGGGAACGCCCGCGATCCGGTGCAGGGCCGGCAGATGCCCTGCCACTACGTCTACCGGAAGGGGAACTACCTCTCCATCTCGTCGCCCGTCGGCACGCAGATCCCGCATGCGGTCGGCATCGGGTGGGCGATGAAGCTCCGGGGGGACCGGGCGGCGGCGCTCGTGTTCTTCGGCGACGGCGCCACGAGCACGTCGGACTTCCACGCCGCCATGAACTTCGCGAGCGTCTTCCGCACGCCGACGGTCTTCCTGTGCAACAACAACCAGTGGGCGATCTCCGTGCCCGTGGCGAGGCAGACGGCCTCGGCGACGCTCGCGCAGAAGGCCCAGGCGTACGGCTTCGACGGGGTCCGCGTGGACGGCATGGATGCCCTCGCCGTGTACGGCGCGACGCGCGAGGCGGCGGAGGCCGCGCGGTCGGGGCGCGGCCCCACCCTGGTCGAGGCCCTCACCTATCGACTCGGTCCCCATTCCTCGAGCGACGATCCGTCGCGGTACCGGGACGAGGCGGAGGTCGCCCGGTGGCGGGCCCGCGATCCGATCACCCGGTTCCGCCGGTACCTCGAGCACGCGGGCTGGTGGGACGAGGCTCGCGAGGCGCGCCTCGAGCAGGAGATCGGCGACGAGATCACGCGAGCGGTCCAGGAGACGGAACGCATCCCGCCTCCGCCGGTGGAGAGCCTCTTCACGGACGTCTACGCGGACGTGCCGGCGCGGCTCCGGGAGCAGCAGGACGTCCTGACGGCGAGCCTCCGGAGGTGACGGGTGGCGAAGAAAGGCCCCGCCGCACCCGCGCCCCCGCCGTCCTCCAGTTCTGGCGTGATGCGGGCCCATGAGCTGTTCAAGCAAGGCCGGTGCCAGGAGGCCCTCGCGATCCTCCGGCCGCTGCTGCAGCGGAAGGAGGTCGACGCGAACGTCTGCGCGCTCGCGGCCGCATGCCTCGGCGCGGAAGGCGACTACCTCGAGGCGGCGCGGATCGACCGCATGCTCTGCGAAGCCGAGCCGCAGAACCCGCAAGGATGGAACAGCCTGGGGTTCGACCTCTTCAACGCCGGCGACATTGAGGGCGCGCTCGAGGCGTTCCAGCGGGCGGTGAAGCTCGAGCCGACGCGGGCGAGCGCCCACTACAACATCGCCCGCATCGCCGCGCGGATGGGCGACAAGTCCAAGGCGATCGAGCACTTCGCCCGGGCCGTGGAGCTGCAGGCGGACTACCAGGACCGCCTCGACGAGGACCCGGACCTCCGGCCCTTCAAGGACGATCCGGAGATGCTCGGCCGGCTGCCGGGCGCGGCGGCGAGCGAGGATCCCTACGCCGAGTACTACGCGACGAGGTCGTGAACGATGCCCGCGATGACGATGGTTCAGGCGATTAACAACGCGCTGCGCGAGGAGATGCGACGCGACGATCGGGTCATCGTGCTCGGCGAGGACGTCGGCCGCAACGGCGGCGTATTCCGGTGCACGGAGGGCCTCATCGACGAATTCCCGGAGCGGGTGTTCGACACGCCGCTCTCGGAGGGAGGCATCATCGGCACCTCGATCGGCATGGCCCTCTATGGCTTGAGACCGGTGCCCGAGATCCAGTTCTTGGACTTCATCTACTCCGGCTTCGACCAGATCGTCTCCGAGGCCGCGAAGATGCGGTACCGGTCCGGCGGGCAGTTCACCGTCCCGATGACGATCCGCACGCCGTACGGCGGCGGCATCCGCGGCGGGCATTATCACAGCCAGTCGAGCGAGGCGTACTTCTGTCACACGGCCGGGCTGAAGGTCGTCACGCCGTCGACCCCTCTCGAGGCGAAGGGCCTCCTGACGTCCTCGATCCGGGATCCGGACCCCGTGATGTTCCTCGAGCCGAAGAAGCTCTACCGGGCGTTCCGCGAGGAGGTCCCCGAGGGCGAGGTCACCGTGCCGATCGGCCAGGCCGCCGTGCGCCGCGCGGGCAAGGACGTCACGCTCATCGCGTACGGCTCCATGGCGCAGGTCTGCCAGGAGGCCGCGACGAAGGCGGCCGAGAAAGGCGTCGAAGCGGAGGTGATCGACGTGCGGACGCTCGTGCCCCTCGACGAGCCGGCGCTCCTGGCGAGCGTCAAGAAGACGGGACGCGCGGTGATCGTGAACGAGGCGCCGCGGACGGGCAACTACGGCGGCGAGATCAGCGCGATCCTCGCCGAGAAGGCGATCGAGTACCTGCACGGACCGATCGTCCGGGTGAGCGGATTCGACACGCCGTTCCCGTACACCCTCGAAGACGTCTACATGCCGAACGCGGACCGCGTGCTCGCGGCGATCGACAAGGTCATGGCCTTCTAGCCTGCGGACTCTCAACGGTTCGGCCCGCCAAGACCGCGAAAGTCCGAAATATGCCAATCGTACCCGCGAGAGCGAGTCCGCCGACGATCGTTGTGAACCAGACTCCGGCGGCGGGCCACCCGCCGTAAGCTTGGGACAGCCCAAGAGGTGGTGATTGAGAGATATGGTACGCTCCGTGAGCGACGGCTGCGACGGAGGTTAGTAGACCGGTCCACCACCCCCACTCGCGCAGCAGCGAAATGCCAACCGCCGCGGTCATCCAGAACAAAGCGAAACCGGAATAGGCGATGCCATAACCGAAGAGCTCGGCCCCATCGACCCTTCGTTGCGGAAACATTCTAAAGAGGCCCGAGGTCAAACCTAGACCCGCGAATATGAGAGTAACTAACCCCGCGGCACCGATCAGCCAGCCCAACACCGTAGTCGTGCGGGGACGGGGCAACCCCTCACATCGTCTGCGGTCGTCGGAACGCCCGCGCGACACCCAGCAGGTACACGAAGACCGCCCCGACGATCACGAGCGTGACGATGGCCGTCAGCGTGATGTCTTTGCCGGCGTTCGAATCCTGCCATACGTTGTAGCCTAGGTAGACGAGCGTCACGAGCGTGGCGAGGACGGCGAGTCCCCATGCCCACGGGCGGAGGCGCATGAGTCCGAACCCCGCGACCCCTAACACGATGCCGATGATCACGTACAAGAGACCGTTCAAGAGCAACGTGGTCCCGGGGATCGGCGATCCCGGGATCAGACCCGCGAGTCCTACGATGAAGCCGGCGATGCCGATCAAGAACATGACGAACGCAGCGAGAACGACGAGCGCGCCCAGGATCGTGATCCCCAGGGGACGGGCCAAGATCGGTCACCTCACGGAAAGGAGGAGCAGGACGGGAACGCTTCCGGCGCGGAGCGCCGGGCACAAATCACGCCCACCGGTCTGTGCCACTCCTCCACGACCCACTCCTCCCCGAGGCGACATCGATTGGCGGCCATAAAACGATTCGCATTCCGACGAGGCGGCATGGCGTGGCTCCAGGGGCAAAGCGTTAAGTCGGCTTCGGGTCTTGGCGACGCGTAATGGCCCGGGAGTTCAAGCTCCCCGACATCGGGGAGGGCGTCCACGAGGGCGAGGTCGTCAAGTGGTTCGTGAAGGAAGGGGACGCCGTCAAGGAGAACGATCCCGTCGTCGAGGTGATGACGGACAAGGTGACGGTGCAGATCCCCTCGCCGGTCACGGGCAAGATCCTCCAACTGCGGGCGAAGGAAGGCGAGGTCGTGAAGGTCGGTTCGACGCTCGTCGTATTCGGCGAAGCGGGCGAAACCGTGCCGGCGCCCACTCCCACCGCCACGCCGACCGCCTCGGCGACGCCCGCGCCCCCGAGCCGGATGGCCGCACCGCCGCCTCCGCCGTCCATTCCCGGAGAGGTCCTCGCGGCCCCCGCGGTCCGTCGACTCGCGCGGGAGCTGAACGTCGACCTCGCCGCGGTCCGGGGGAGCGGGCCGCAAGGACGCATCACCGAGGACGACGTGCGCCGGGGGACGAAAGGACCCGTCGCGCCGGCGAGACCCGCGGTCGCGGCGGCCGTTCCGGCCGGCGCGGAGGAGCGCATCCCGATCCACGGCCTGCGGAAGCGAATCTTCGAGAAGATGGCGAAGTCGAACGCGACCGCCGCCCCGTTCACGTACGTCGAGGAGATCGACATGTCCCAGCTCGTCCCGCTGCGCGACCACCTCAAGGAAACGGCGGACCGCAAAGGAATCAAGCTGACGTTCCTCCCGTTCTTCATCAAGGCCGTCGTCGCGGCGCTCGCGGAGTTCCCGACCCTGAACGCGTCCGTCGACGACGAGCGAGGGGAGCTCGTCGTCAAGCGGTACTATCACATCGGGATCGCCACCGCGACGGACGAGGGCCTGACCGTCACCGTGGTCCATGACGCGGGCAAGCGGGACCTGTGGGACCTCGCGAGGGAGATCGACCGCCTCACGACGGCGGCGCGGGACAAGAAGCTCTCCCTCCCGGACGTCCAAGGCTCGACCTTCACGATCACGTCGCTCGGGAAGGAAGGCGGCATCCTAGCGACGCCGATCATCAACTGGCCCGAGGTCGCGATCCTCGGCATCCACAAGATCGAGAAGCGGCCCGTCGTGCGGGACGACCACGTCGTCATCCGGGACATGATGTACCTTTCCTGCTCCTTCGACCACCGGGTGATTGATGGCCACGTCGGCGCCGCGTTCGTGCAGTCGGTGCGGAACCACCTAGAGCACCCCGCGACGATTTTCGTCGGCGTGGGCTGATTGCCGCGTCCAGGGCTACTTGTGTAGAATCCGGAATCCACGACGCAACATTCCCAGCGTGACCGCGGCGACAACGAACCAACAGGCCGAATCGACCGCCAAGAAAGCGGCACGGAATTCCGGTTCGTCTTTGGCTTGGCCGTCTCCCGGGATCACAGGACCGTAACAACGGATGTAGAACGCCACGGGGAATCCCGCGTATTCGCCGCCTTCGATGCACACCGGATGGATTGGCGAAGGAAGGGCGAACGAGGTGATCCCCAGGAGCGCCCCCGCGATGACCGCTGTGAGGAGCGGCGTCAGGATTTCTGAGCGCCCGAATCGCGACACGACGGCCATGGAGTCCTCTTGCTGTTCCGACACCGGAGGCATGCGGTTTGGTCCTTTGGGTTTCGTTCGGAGAGAGCCGAGCAACGCCCAAACGGCGCAAAGGGATTAAGACCGCGGAGATGTTCGGTCGGCTCGTGGCCCGCCAGGTCGACGTCGTCGTGATTGGGGCCGGCCCCGGTGGCTATCCCGCGGCGATCCGCGCGGCCCAGCTCGGCAAGCACGTCCTCCTCGTCGAGCGGGACAAGCTCGGCGGCGAATGCCTGAACTACGGCTGCATCCCGAGCAAGGCGCTCATTCACACGGGGAACCTCGTGCAGGCGATCGAGCGCGCCGCGGAGCGAGGCGTCGAGACCGGCCCGGTCAAGGTCGACATGGCCCGACTGCAGGCATGGAAGTCGTCCATCGTGCAGCGGCTCGTGAACGGGATCGGCCAGCTGTGCAAGGGGAACGGCGTGGAGGTCGTCACGGGACAGGCGTCCTTCACCGGACCCGGGAGCTTGCACATCCGCGGCGCGAGCGTCTCCGAGGACGTCACGTTCACGGACGCGATCATCGCGACGGGCGGCCGACCGTCCGACCTGCCCGCGTTCCGCTTCGATGGCAAGAAGGTGCTGAGCACGAAGGAGGCGCTCGAGCTCCCCCGCGTCCCGCCGAACCTCGCGATCATCGGGGGCGGCATCTCCGGGCTCGAGATCGGCACGTTCTACGCGAAGCTCGGCAGCCGCGTCGTCGTGATCGAGATCATGGAGCAACTGTTGCCCGGGACCGACCTGGACGCGGTGCGCGTCGTCGCGCGGGGCCTGCAGAAGCTGGGCGTCGAGGTCCACGTGAAGTCGCAGGCCCGCGGATGGCGGGTGGACAAGGACCAGACGGTCGTCGACGTCGTCACTCCTGATGGCCTGATTGCCCGCCGCGCGGACCTGATCCTCGTGACCGTCGGACGGCGGCCGAACACGGACGACCTGGCGACCGACAAGGCCGGTGTCGAGGTCGGGCCGAGAGGATACATCAAGGCGGACCGGCAACTTCGGACGACGAATCCGCACGTCTTCGCGATCGGCGACGTGATCGGCCCGCCGTTCCTCGCGCACAAGGCGACGAAGGAAGGCCTCATCGCCGCGGAGGCGATCGCCGGCCATCCCGTCGAAGTCGACTACCGCGCGATGCCCGCCGCCATCTTCACGGATCCCGAAATCGCCACCGTGGGGATGCAGGAGGCAGAGGCGGCCGCCAAGGGCCGCAAGGTGCGCGTCGGCAGGGTGCCGTTCGCGGCGATTGGCCGCGCCCTCACGACGGGCGAGTACGACGGCTTCGTAAAGCTCCTCGCCGACGCCGACTCCAAGGTCTTCCTCGGCGCGACAATCGTCGGCCCGGAAGCGAGCGACCTGATCAGCGAACTCGCCCTCGCGATCGAGATGGGCGCGACGGTCACGGACATCGCGCTCACCGTACACCCGCATCCCACGCTGCCGGAGGGGATCATGGAGAGCGCGGAGGCCGCCCTCGGGCAGGCGATTCACGTGCTGAACCGCTGAGACCATGCTCACGACGGACGAGGCCGAGAGGGCGATCCTCATCGTGCGGGACGCCTGGCTGCTCGACCTCGGGCGACGGACGTACCGGGAGGTCTGGGACCTTCAGAAGATGCTCGTGGACCGCCGCGCGCAGGACAAGATCCCTGACGGGCTCATCCTCGTCGAACACGATCCGGTCGCGACGCTCGGCCGGCGGGGGACGCGCGAGGACGTCCTCGACCCGGGCCTCGAGGTCGTCGAGGTCGAGCGGGGCGGCGAGGCGACGTACCACGGTCCCGGCCAGCTCGTCGGGTATCCGATCCTCAAGCTGCCGGACCGGCTCGAGGTGAAGCGCCTCGTGACGGACCTCGAGGAGGTCCTGCTGCGCACGTGCGCGGACTTCGGCATCGAGGCGACCCGCGACGGACCCGAGCGCGGCGTCTGGGTCGGCGGCAAGAAGATCGCATCGATCGGGCTCGCCGTCCAGCGGAACGTGACGTTCCACGGCTTCGCCCACAACGTCACGACGGACCTCCGGGAGTTCCTGAAGATCCGGCCGTGCGGGCACGAAGGCGGCATCATGACCTCGATGGAGCGGGTCCTCGGACATCCGGTCGACCTCGAGGACGTCAAGGCATCCGTAATCGCGCACTTCCAGGCGGTCTTCGGCGTCACGTTGCGGCGCGTGAACGTCAGCGAGTTGCTGCCGGAATCGCCGCGGGGGCCACGGCGGCGGCCTTGAGCGCGCGGAGCTGTCGAATCATCTCCGGCACGACCTCGAAGAGATCGCCGACGATCCCGTAGTCCGCGATCTCGAACAGCGGCGCCTTCGGGTCGAGGTTGATCGCGAGGATCTTCTCCGATTCCTGCATGCCCGCGAGGTGCTGGACCGCCCCGCTGATCCCGACGGCGATGTAGAGCTTCGGCCGGACCGTCATGCCGGTCTGCCCGACCTGCAGCATCTTCGGGACCCACCCGCTGTCGACCGCCTTCCGGGACGCGGCGACCGCCCCGCCGAGCAAATCCGCGAGTTCCTGGAGCATCGCGAAGTTCTTCGGATCGCCGAGGCCGTAGCCGCCGCTCACGACGACGTCCGCGTCCTCCGGTCGGAGGCCGCCCTCCTTCGTGAACTCCGTGAACTCGAGGAGCGTCACGTCCGCGTCCTTCTCCGAGAGCTCGGCCGCCTCGCGGACGACCTCGCCGCTACGGGATGGATCGTGCTGCGGGGCGATGAACACGTTCCGACGCACGGACGCCATCTGCGGCCGGTGCTTCTTGCACAGGATGTGCGCGAGCGATTTCCCGCCGAAGCTCGGGCGGATCATGTCGAGGTTTCCTTCGGCGTCGATCTCGAACTTCACGCAGTCCGCCGCGAGGCCCGTCTCGAGGATCGCGTGCAACCGGCCGCCAAGGTCCCGGCCGTTCTTCGAGGCGCCGTAGAGGACGATCTCCGGCTTGTGCCGCCGGATCAGCTGGGCCATGACCTGTGCGTACGGCCGCGATCGGTAGATCTCGAGGAGCGGGTGCTCCACGACGACCACGCGGTCGAGGCCGTAGCCGATCGCATCCCTCGCGAGCGCGGCCACGTCACGTCCGAGCAGGATGCCTGTCAGGGCCGTTCCGCGGAGGTCAGCGAGCCGACGGCCTTCGCCGATCAGCTGCACGGAGACGTCGCGCAGCCCGTGCTTCCGGTGCTCGAGGAACACCCAGACGCCGCGGAAGTGGGACTTGTCCTCCAGGAGGTGGGCGTCCGTCACGTCGCAATCACCCGGTCTCCCAGGAGTGCCTCGAGGAGCCGCCGGACGGCGTCCCTCGGGTCCCCCGTGAAGATCTTCCCCGCGCGGGAAGGCAGCTTCACCGTGTCGACCTTCGCGACGATCGTCGGCGAGTTGAGCAGGCCGACCTTCTTCGGATCGATCCCGACGTCCGCGCACGACCAGTGCACGATCACGCCGCCCCGTTTCACTCGGATCTTCCCGGTAAGGGAGGGCTCCCGCGGCCCGTTGCAACCGAAGTTCACCGTGGCGAGGCACGGCATCGACGTCTCCCACCACTCCGTGCCATCTTCCGCGGTGCGCCGTGCGCGCACCGTGCCGTCGACAATCTGGACCTCGGAGACGTACGTGAGCTGCGGCAGGTCGAGATGCCCCGCGATCCCCGGTCCCACGTGGCCCGTCGAGGCGTCGGTCGTCTCCTCGCCGCAGAGGATGAGGTCGTACCCGCCGATCTTCTGGATCGTCTCGCTCAGGGCGTACGCGGTCGGGACGGTATCCGAGCCGCCGAGGATCCGGTCCGTGAGCAGGACGGATCGGTCCGCACCCATCGCGATTGCACGCTCGAGGCTCTCGTCGAAGGACGTCGGGCCCATTGAGAGGACGACGACCTCGGCGTCGTGACGGCCCTTCAGCTGCAGGGCGATCTCGAGGGCGTTCGCGTCCGGCGGATTGATCTCGCTCGGCACCCCGACCCGCTTGAGCGTCTGCGTCACGGGATCCACCTGGAGCTCCTGCGCCTTCGGGACCTGTTTGATGCAGACGATGATCCTCACATCGATCGCGCTCCCTGAAGGAGGTCCATCAACAACCTCAGTTTCGAGACGCGCGACTCGGAGGCCTCCTGGAGGACGACGTCCAGAAGCCGATCCTTGCCACTCCCGTCCACCGTGTACAGCCTCTGTGCGATCTCGAGGAGCATCCGAGGATAGAGCTCGAAGAGCCGTTCGTTCTTCATGTAGAGCGGAGCGCGCCGGAACCGCTCGAGATCGGTGAGCACGTTCCGCGACCGGAGGAACGACTCGTAAACCGCAAGGTTCTCTGCGGTCATGCCGCCCGCGGCCCGGGCGGCCTCCGCCGCGTCGCCGACCGCCATGCCGGAGGCGATCGCGAGGTCCACCCCGCGGAACGTGTATCCGTTGTTGATCAGGAAGCCCGCGGCGTCGCCCGCCACGAGGACGCCGTCCGCCGCGAGGCAGGGCATCATCCCCGCGCCGAGTTCCGGCACGAGGTGCGCGCTGTATTCTGCGACCTTGCCGCCTTTGATGAGCCGCTGGACGGCGGGGTGCATTCGGAACTTCGTCTGGAGATCCTGGATCTCGACCTTCTTTCGAGAGAGGTCCTCGGACGACACGACGAGCCCGAGGGAGACGGACGATTTGTTCGTGTACAGGAAGCCGCCGCCGCGGAGCCCCATCGACGCCTCCCCCGCGTAGACGTACGCGGCGCCCTCCGCCTCCCCGACGCCAAATCGTTCCTGGATCGTCTCGGCCGGCATCTCGACGGTCTCCTTGACTCCAACCGAGACTTCGCGCGGTTCGAGGTCCGCCTTCAGGCCCGCCTTCCGCACGAGGACCGACGTCGCGCCTTCGGCGATGACGACGAGGTCCGCGCCGACGCGGTCGTTCGGGGCGACGGAGACGCCCTGGACGCGCCCGCCCTCGCGCCACAGGTCGTCGACGCGGATGCCCGTGACGAGGGTCGCGCCGGCCTCCTCGGCTTTCTTCGCGAGCCACGCATCGAACTTCGCGCGCAGCGCGGTGAAGCTCGCCGCTCGGCCGGAGGCGTGCTTCGGCGCATCGAGCGTAATCGTGAGCGACGCGTCCCCGGAGAGGAAGGCCATATTCTCCTTCACGACGACTCGCTCGACGGGGCAGTCCTTCTCCCAAGCCGGCAGGAGATCCTGAAGCGCCCAAGCGTACACGCGCCCGCCGAACATTCCCTTGACGCCGGGCGAGCGGCCCCGTTCCACGAGGAGCGTCGAGAATCCCTTTTGGGCGAGGGCCAGCGCGGCCGAGGAGCCCGCGGGCCCGGCCCCCACGACGATGGCGTCAAAATGCTCCACGAGTTCCCGCTTCCCGCTGCGGAAAAGCGGAGCGGGTAAAAGCCTTTCCGGGACCGTTCATCGAGGCGTCGGCCGGAGGTCGAACTCGCAGTGATCGGCTCCCTGCGACGCGCATAGCGTCTCCTCGCAGAGCAGCTCCTTCGAGAGGAGGATGTGGCCGAGCCCGGCGAGCCAGCCCGCGAGGAAATGGCACACGGGCTTCTTCGAAGGGCCGTACGAACGGGAGAGCGGGCTGTTCCGGATCGAGATGACGAAGCGACCGGCGACCGGGTCGAACAGACGGATCTCCGCCCGGCCCCAGCCCAGGAACGCGGACGTGTCGATGATCCGCCGTGCTCGGTCCAGATTGAACGGCCCCTGCTTGTCGGACTGAATCGACGAGAGCGGGTTCAGCCCCGCGCCCGCGCTTCGTTCACCCGAGAGGTACATGATCCCCTTCGACGAGCTGCCCATCGTCTGTTCGAGTTGCTTCTGGATGTTCACAATCACTTCGGGACGCACGATGAAACACGGCTGGCCGGAGAGGAGGAGGATCCCCGACTCCGGATCCGGGGCGAGGGCGACCGCGAGGATCTCGCGGGCGAGCGCCGTGCCGATCGCGGAGAGGTCGCGCTTGGGATCGATCGTCGACGCGTTCTGATTGCGCTGCGGCATGAGGACAGATCCTACTCGGAGGACGGCGGGTCGCGAATTCGCGCGATTCCGGAGGACTCCTATAGAATGTTGCTCCCCGATTGCCTGCACTGATAACGTGCCGACTCGCGCTACCAACCCTTATTACCCGTGCGCCGCTTCTCGACGTCGGAAGCATGCCGGAGCCCCCGAAGCCGGAGGCCTCGAAGCTCCTGACCGTGGACGAACGGGTCGGACTGGACCGGTTCGAGTTCGACGAGGAACCGTTCATCACGGTCGACACGGACGTCTGTCGAACGTGCGATACGAAGCCTTGCCTGTACGTCTGCCCATCGAAAGTCTACCGTCTCGACAAGGGAGAGCTCGTGTACAACACGGAAGGATGCATCGAACTCGGCGCGTGCGCGATCGTCTGCAAGCACATCGGGAAGAACGCGATCCACTGGGACTATCCGCGCGGATCATACGGCGTCGAGTTCCGATTCGGCTAATGGGGCGCCTTTGAGTTCTTGAGGGCTCGCTGGGCTGCCGCGGAATGACTGGCAGCGAACCACCGACGCTGCGTCTTGTCTTCACTTCGCACCCGCTGGACAAACGCCTCGTCGATCGAAGAAACGCCGCGAGCTCTCGCCATCGCCTCGATTCGAGCGGCGATTGCACCTCGAAATAGAAGAGGCTGGATGTCAGCCCATGTGCGCGGAGACCATTCCACCAACGGACCGCCTCCCCGTTCCGTGACGCCCTTCTCCATGAGGCTCGCAATCTCCTCCAGTCGGCCCGTCGCGAAGCTCACGTCGCTGGACCACATCGTTCCCGCGTAAAAGAGCCGACCGTCACGCCGCACGACTACCAGCAGAGACGGCCGTCCGCGGTGATCGCGGACAAGGTGAATATCACGTAAGTCGGCGTGCCGCCAGAATGTTGTGCGGAACGCGGGCCTGAACTCAATGCCATCCTCATGGAGACGGATGGGGCGGATGTGCGAGCCGACGAGTAGGAAGAACGAATCGAGGGCGACAAGGATCCCGAGGAGCAAAATGGCGGGAATCGACGTGATTTCTATCGAGCGCGCTATCAGGACGGTCATGCTCACAAGAAACGCGGCGAACGCGAAATAGAATGATTGCTGCAGGCGAGTCTCGCGGACCGGTTGAACGAACACCAACGCACCCCCAGGTCCGGGGGAGGCTCGCGCCGCGCCCTGCCCCAACACGGACTCCGGGCTTTGCGTTGCTTGGTCCGAGCGACGTAGGGCTCCCGAACGTTGTCTTAAAGTAAATAAGCCGAGGCGCTGTTTGGAAAACCCACAATGCTCGCCGAACGGAAGCCCGCGTGGCTTCGAGTCCGCCCGCCCGCAGGCGAGAACTACGTCCATCTGAAGACCCTCTTCCGGTCGCTCGACTTGCACACCGTATGCGAGGAAGCACACTGCCCGAACGTCGGGGAGTGTTGGGGCGGTGGCACGGCGACCATCATGCTCATGGGCGACACGTGCACGCGCGGTTGCCGCTTTTGCGCCGTCAAGAGTGGGAACCCGCAGGGCGTCCTCGACCTCGGGGAGCCGGAGAAGGTCGCGATGGCGTTGGCCGAGATGGACCTCTCCTACGTCGTCCTGACATCCGTGGACCGTGACGACCTCCCGGACGGAGGCGCGGCTCACTTCGCAGCGACCGTCCGAGCAATCAAGGCGCGGAGGCCGGACATGCTCGTCGAAGCCCTGATCCCGGACTTTCAAGGAGATCTCGAGGCCGTGCGCCGGGTCGTCGAGTCGGGGGTGGACGTCCTCGACCACAACGTCGAGACGGTCGAGCGCCTGCAAGGGACGGTCCGGGACCGCCGGGCGAATTACGCACAGAGCCTTGCGGTCCTTCTAGGGGCGAAGGCGATACGGGAAGGACTCTTCACGAAGTCCTCGATCATGCTCGGCCTCGGGGAGACGCGCGACGAGATCCTACAGACAATGCGCGATCTGCGCGCGATCGACGTCGACATCCTGACCCTCGGTCAATATCTCCGGCCGAGCGATTGGCATCTCGTCGTACACGAATACGTGCCCCCGGAATTTTTCGATGAACTCCGCGACATCGGGGAGTCGATGGGCTTCGCGTACGTCGCCGCGGGTCCGCTCGTCCGGTCCTCCTATCGGGCCGGTGAATTCTTCATGGAGAACGTAATCCGCGGGCGGCGACGGGATCCGGCGGGGTGAACGGAATCGCAGAAGAGGGGCTTCTCCGAATCATCGATCCCGACGGCACGTACGACTCGAAGCTCGAACCGAAGCTGCCGACGGAGCTGCTGAAGGCCGGATACCGCCACCTGCTCCTCGTCCGCTTGCTCGACACCCGCATGCTCTCCCTGCAGCGGCAGGGCCGCATCGGCTTCTACGTCCCGAGCACGGGCGAGGAGGCGTGCCAGGTCGGGAGCGCGATGGCGCTCGAGAAGCGCGATTGGGTCTTCCCCGCCTACCGGGAGCCCGGATGCGCGATCTACCGCGGCTTCCCCATCGAGATCCTGATCGCGCAGGCGTACGGCAACGCGAAAGACCCGCAACGCGGGCGCCAGATGCCGAACCACTTCGGGTCGCGGGACATCAACTACGTGACGACCTCGAGTCCCGTCGGCACGCAGATCCCGCACGCGGTCGGCGCCGCGTGGGCCGCGAAGATCCGCAAGGACGACGTCGTCTCGCTCGCGTACTTCGGCGACGGCGCGACGAGCGAGGGGGACTTCCACAGTGGGATGAACTTCGCGGGCGTGTTCAAGACCCCGACGATCTTCTTCTGCAAGAACAACCAGTGGGCGATCTCCGTGCCGATCGCGCGGCAGACCGCGTCGAAGACGCTCGCGCAGAAAGCCCAAGCGTACGGCTTCGAGGGCGTCCGCGTGGACGGGAACGACCTCCTCGCGGTGTACGCGGCGACGAAGGCCGCGGCGGACAAGGCCCGCGCCGGCGGAGGACCGACCCTCATCGAGGCGCTCACGTACCGCATGGGGCCGCACTCCTCGAGCGACGATCCCACGCGCTACCGGGCGACCGAGGAAGTGGACCGGTGGCGGGAAAAGGACCCGATCGACCGGATGCGCAAGTACCTGGAGCTGAAGGGGCTGTGGTCCAAGGCGGACGACGATCGGCTCCGGGCCGAGATCGACGACCTGATCCAGAACACGATCAAGGAGGTCGAGCGACACCCGCCGCCGCGGATCGAGTCCCTGTTCGAGGACGTCTACGCGGACCTGACGCCGCAGCTCAAGGAGCAGATGGAGGCATACCTCGCGTCCGGCGAGCGACGCCGGCCCGAGACCCTCGACAAGTTCCCCCTGTGAGGCGCATGGCGGACCCTTTGCGGGCGGAGGAGATCACGCTCCGCGACGGACGCAAGGTCGTCCTGCGCCCCGCCCGGATGGAGGACGCGGAGTCGACCATGCGGAATGTGAACCGCATTGGGCGGGAGCGAATCTACATCATGGTGGAGGAAGTCCCGGACATCGAGTCCGAGAGACGCTGGCTCGAGGAGTTCGATGGCGTCCGCAACGTCCTCATCGTCGCGGTCGACCGCCGCGAGGTCATCGGCGCCGCCGATTGCCACGCGGGCGTATTTCCGAAGGACCGCCATATCGGCGGCATCGGGATCGCGATCCAGGACGGCTGGCGGGAAGCGGGTCTCGGCCGACGATTGATGGAGCGAATCCTCGAGTGGATGCGGGCGCGCGGATTCGCCAAGGCCGAGCTGGCTGTGTTCGCGACGAACGTCCGGGCCCGGCGCCTGTACGAGTCCCTCGGCTTCATAGAGGAGGGCGTCCGCCGCCGGCACGTCCGGATCGGCGACGACTACGTCGACGAGATCCTCATGGGCCTTTGGCTCGGGCCGTGAGCCACCGGCCGCACAATCCGGAGGCACCCTTAAGTGCCCGAGCGTCTTCCGACGACGGGGAAGACCTTTATGGCACGCAAGACGAAGCGAACCGCTGAGCGAAAGAAGAAGACCGCGCGAACGGCGCGACCCGCACGGACGGCCGCCGTCCCGTCCGGGATGCACACCGTCACGCCGTACCTCGTGATCAACGGGGCAGGAAAGGCAATCGAGTTCTACAAGAAAGCGTTCGGCGCGAAAGAAGTCACCCGGCAGCCGATGCCGGACGGCACCCTGATGCACGCCATGATCAAGATCGGCGACTCGCTCGTGATGATGTCCGACGAGTTCCCCGGCAGCGACACGAAGTCACCGACCTCCGCGGGCGGGACCACCTCGAACATGCACATCTACTCGAAGGACGTCGACAAGCTCTGGAATCAGGCGATCAACGCGGGCGCGAAGCCGACGATGCCGCTCGAGAACCAGTTCTGGGGCGAGCGGTACGGGAAGCTCCAGGATCCGTTCGGCCACATCTGGTCCGTCGCGATGGTCGTCAAGATGAGCGAGGCGGAGAAAGAAGCGAAGCGCCAGGCCGCGTTCGGAATGTTCGAGAAGCGCGAACATCCCGGATTCGAATCGAAGTCGATGTGAGCCGTGGACGGAATCTAGCTTTATACGCGCCGCGGGGTTGCTCCGGCGCATGACCGAGGAGGCCCTCCGTGCCCACGACGTGCGGAAGGTGTACCGCGGCCGGAGGGGGCCCGGCGTCGAAGCGCTTCGAGGCGTGTCCCTCGCCTTCCGGAAAGGCGAGCGCATCGCCTTGCTCGGCCGGAACGGCGCGGGCAAGACGACGTTCCTCCGGATCGCGTCGACCCTCCTGATCCCGACGTCCGGCACGGTCACGGCGTTCGGGTACGATGTCGTCGAGACCCCGGAGCGGGTGCGGCCGCTCATCGCGGTCGTGCCCCAGGAGGGCAAGCCGTTCTTCCATCTCACGCCGCGCGAGCAGGTGTACTGCTACCTCCGCGCCCGCGGCTTTTCCCGCGAGGTCGCGCAGGCGCGGACCGAGGCGTCGCTCGCGAACATGGGGCTTGAGGAGGTCGCGGACCGGCTCAGCGTCACGTTGAGCGGCGGACAGAAGCAGCGGGCGATGGTCGCGACCGTCATGGCGACGGAGGCGCCTCTCATGTTCCTCGACGAGCCGACGATCGGCCTGGACCCGTTCGCGCGGCGGGCGGTCTGGGACGTCCTCCGGGAACTCACCCGAAAGGGCTCGACGGTCCTCCTCACCACCCACTACCTCGACGAGGCGGAGGCGCTCTCCGAACGGCTGTACATCCTCGAGGAAGGCCGGATCCTGTTCGAAGGGACCGCGGACCGCGCGAAGCGGCAGATCGGCGGGACCCTCCGGGTGTCCATCGAGAACGGCGGGAACCACCGAGACCTCTTCGCTTCGTTTGGGCAGGCCGTCGCGGAGGGTACGGCGCTGCACGTGATCACGGAACCCGAGCGCGTGCACGAAGTGATGGACATCGCCCTCCGAAACCGCTTGTCGGCGACGGTCGGGCCCGTCACCCTGGAGGAGGCGTTCCTCACGATCGTCGGCCGTTCAATCGATGCGGAGTGAGAGGATGGCATTTGGCCTGAAGTGGTCCGGGTCCGGAATGTTCCTCGCCACGGAGATCCGCGTGCAACTGCACGAATGGCTGGCGATCGTCACCGGGACGCTGACGCCGGGAGCCCTCCTGGTATTCGTCGCCATCCTCGCTCGGGACCTCTTGCCAATCACGGTCATCGGCGCCCTCGTGTATTCGATGTTCCTGATCGGCCAGCGCGTGCTCAACGAGGCCGCGTACATCCGCATCGACCACAAGCTGAATGAGTTGTATCACGCGAGCCCGCTCTCGCCGGAAGCCTACTTCGTCGGAATCGCGGGCGGGATGCTCGTGGCCTACCTACCGCCGAGCTTGGTCCTCGTTGCGGTCCTCGAGATCCTGCATCCGCTCAGCCCGCTCGGGTGGCTGGCGGTCCGTCGTCCTCCTCCTGCCGACGAGCGCCGCAGCCTCGCTCGTCGACGGGGCGGCAGGACTCGAGACCTTGACGACGAACGAGACGATCGTGGCGGCGGTCGCGTTGCTCGTCGAAGCGGTCGGGCTGTTCGCGTTCGGGATCGTATGGGCCCGGAAGACGGCCCGGGAGCGATGATCCATGGCGACCGCCGTCGGCCGGAAGGAGATGCCGCAACGGGGACGCGTGCTCCCCGCCTGGGCCTGGATCGGTTGGCGGTGGGTCTGGCGCAGTCCAGCGGCCGCGATCGTGCCGCTCCTCCAACCGTTCTTCTTCCTCTACTTCCTGCACCGGATCGCCCCCGCCAGCTATTTCCCCCTCCAGGTGGCTGGCGCGATGCTCTTCTCGACGCAGAACATCGGCAGCTGGTGCCTCTCGGACTCCGCCGTGTTTCGCATCGAGCTGCGGCTCCAGGACATCTTCGTTGCGTCACCGCACGACAAGCTCCATTATCTGTTCGGGGTTGCGTTCTCGAACCTCATTCCCGCGGCACCCGCGCTCATCGCGCTGGGGATCATCCTGGCGAGCGTGACCTACGTCTCGCTGACGGGATGGCTCGTCTTGGTGGCGTGCATCCTCATCATCTGGGTCCTCTACTCCGCCATCGGCATCGCCGTGTCGAGCCGCCTCCGGAGCCAGCGGGAGGTGTGGCCCGTGGGGAATCTGATTTTCACGCTCCTAGGGATCCTCTCTCCGTTGTACTATCCTCTTTCGATTTTGCCGCCGGTCTGGCGGGAACTCGCGCAGCTCCTCCCCGCAACGTATGCGGCCTTGCTCGTCCAAGGCGCGCTCGGGCTCGAACCTGCAGCCGCCGGAGACATCGCGCTCGACGCCGCCCTCCTCGTCATTTCCACGGCCGTCGGGCTGGCCGCGGCGTGGCGGTTGTATGAGTGGCGGGAGCGGTGAGCGGGTTCGCATTCCGGATCTAGTCCTTCCGGCTTTTCGCCGCGGACCGTTTCGACGGAACCGCGTGGACGAGGAAATGGCGGACGCTCGGAGCGTCCGGTCCGAGATGGAACCGCTGGACCCTCTGCTCTATCTGCCGGTCGCTGACCGTGACCCGTTCGTGTTGCCGCATGTGCTCGGTCCACGACTCCACGTCGTAGCTTTCGACGAAGCGCCCCGGTTCCGCCGCGTCCGCGGCGAGATCCCAGCGGAGGGCTCCGTCCCGCAGGCGCACCCGACGCTGATCCCCGATCGCCTCGAGGAATTCGGCGGTCTGGATCGGGTCGATCCGGTATTCCACGGTCACCTTCGCGGGCCGTTGGATGTCCTCGGGACCGTATCCGCGCAAGATCGGCTCGGGCCAGTGGAGCGACGGGCTCAGGTCCAAGCTCGCGTGCGGTGACAGCCGATAGCGACCCGACGCGGCCGTCGTGAGGAGGAGGACTCCGCCTGCGACGGCGAACGCACCGGACAGGCCGACGCGGGTCGCGAGGGCGCCCCACGCGAACGCGCCGACGGCATATCCCCCGAAGAAGACGAGCAGATACACCGCCAAGGCGCGTGCGCGGACCCACGCGGGAGCCGCGGTCTGGGCCGCGACGTTGAGCGTCGCGAGGACCGCGATCCACGCGAAGCCGCCGAGGAAGGCCGCGGCGCCAACGAGGACGACATTCCGGGTCACCACGAGGATGCCCAGGACGCCTGCGAACAGGAGGCCCCCCGCGGCCGCGAGACGATCGATCGGGAGGAGTCGGCGGAGGCGCGGAAGCCCGACCGCCCCCGCGATCGCGCCGGCCCCCAAGCTCCCGAGGAGGACGCCGTATTGAGCTGCGTCGACGCCCATCTCAATCCGGGCGAGAACCGGAAGGAGGGCGAAGATCGCGCTCGCGGGGAAGGCGAAACCGGCGACGCGGGCGAGGACAGCCCGCATGGCGGGTGCGTGGCGCACATACCGGAGTCCGACCCGCATCGCGCCCACGACGTCCTCGGGTGGGAGCGTTCCGCCGGATACCGGACGCCGCCAGAGGGTGAGCACGACAATCATTCCGACGAACGACAGGGCGTTCAGCCCGAAGGTCGCGGCCGGGCCGACCGCCGCCACGAGGAGCCCACCGATCGCGGGGCCTAACGCGCGAGCGACGTTGACCGTGATCCCGTTGAGGGTGACCGCGCTCGACAACTGCGATCGCGGGACGATCTCGGGGATGATCGCGCTGAGGGCCGGCAAGGTGAGGGCGGTGCCGACCCCGAGGAGGGCGATCAGGAGCAGCAAGAGGGTCGTCGACATCGTTCCCACCCACACCATGACAAACATTACGAGAGCCACTGTGAGCATCCAACCTTGAGACACCAGGAGAAATCGACGCCGGTCCAGGACGTCGGCGATTGCCCCCGCGGGGATCGCCAACGCGAACACAGGGAACGTCGTCGCCGTCTCGACAAGCGCGATCAGGAGGGGCGAGCTCGTGAGAGAGGTCATCGTCCAGACCTCACCGACATCCTGAATCCAGGTCCCGAGGTTGGAGACGAGAGCCGCAATCCAGAGGGCCCGGAACGCGGGGGTCGCGAGGGCCGCCCAAGCGGACTCGGTCGGGGGCGGCTCCGCCATTCTACGCTTCCTTTGCCCGTTTGGAAATGGCGCTCGCGACAGCCGTCCCGACCTCGCTGCACTTCGCGGTGCCACCGAGATCGTAGGTGAGCGTCTTGCCGGCTTTGAGGACGGTCACGACGGCCCTTTCGACGGCGGCGGCCGCTTCTCGCATCGCCTTGTCCCCTTTCCGTCGTCCGAGCCAATCCAGCATCATCTGGACCGCAAGGATCATGGCGATCGGATTCACCTCGTCCTTCCCCGCGTGCTTCGGCGCGCTCCCGTGGATCGGCTCGAACATCGCGTGCGTGTCGCCGATGTTCCCGCCCGCGGCCATGCCCATGCCGCCCTGGAGGACAGCCGCGAGGTCCGTCGCAATGTCCCCGAACACGTTGGACGTCACCGCGACGTCGTACGCCTCCGGGGAGCGAATGAGCCACTGCTGGAACGCGTCGATGTAGGCGTAATCCTTCTGAATCGTCGGGTAGCTCGCCGCGACTTCGTCGTAGATTTGGCGGAAGAGCTTGCAGCCCGCCGTCACGTTCGATTTGTCGACGCACGTGACACGCCGTTCATGGTTCACCGGAGCGCCGTCGCGCCGCTTCGATAGCTCGAATGCGAAACGGATGACGCGCTCCGCGCCCTTCCGGGTGATGATGCGGCTGTCGACGGCGAGTTCCCTCGTCCCGCCGCGCTCGAGGAACCCCCGGGTCGGCGTGTAGAGACCCTCCGTATTCTCCCGCACGATCACGAAATCCACCTTGCCCGGTTCCCAGACCTGCTTGAAGCCGTCGTGGATCTTGTGCCGGACGTTCGGGTAGAGCTTCGTCGGGCGGACGTTGGCGTAGAGGTCCAGGCCGAACCGCAATCCGAACACGACGCCGATGCCCGCGATCTCGCCGTTCGGGAGGACGGCTTGCGGGAGCCCGACGGCCCCGAGGAGGATCGCGTCCGCGGCCTTGCACGACTCGAACGCGCCATCGGGCCACTCTTCGCCGGCGTCGAGGTAGTGCTGGCCTCCGCACGGGTACGGCACGAGCTCGAACGAGAGACCGTACGCTGCCTCGATGGCCTTCACGGCCTTCACGCCCTCCCGCATAACCTCCGGTCCGACGCCGTCGCCCGGCAGGAGGACGAGCTTGTACGCCACCGAGCCGCCGAAAGGAGAGGGCGGGGGATAAGGATTCGGAGGCCACACATGGGTTCGAACGGACCAGGCCGAGTTAACCTTGTTTAAGGTTGACTTGCACCCACCGCAAGCCGCGCCACGATGGCCTTTTGCGCTGGAAGCGGTGTGCGGTTCCACGATGCCCGATGAACGGCCTGCCTCTTTGCCTTCAGACCTCCCGGTCCCCGTCGACGACGGGGCATGCGATCACCTTCCCGGAAAGCGCGTCGCTTCGATCGCGTTGCGATCGACCGCAGGTCGTTCCGTCGATCTCGCCGCCGCACGGGGGACGACAGTCGTCTACGTCTATCCGCACACGGGGCGGCCGGACGAAGCGACGCCGAAGGACTGGGATCTCATCCCCGGGGCCCGCGGATGCACGCCCGAGACGTGCGCGTTCAGGGACCACGACGCAGAGCTTCGCGCGCTCGGGGCCCGGGTGTACGGCGTGAGCACGGACCCGCCGGAGTGGCAGCGCGAGGCGGCCGAGCGGCTCCATCTTCCGTTCGAATTGCTGAGCGATGCGGACCGGGCGTGGTCGAAGCCCCTGCGCCTCCCGACCTTCGACTTCCGGGGCCAAGTCTTCCTGAAGCGGCTCACACTCATCCTCGTGGACGACCGAGTGAACAAAGTGTTCTATCCGGTGTTTCCCCCGGATCGGAGCCCCGCGGACGTCATTGCGTTTCTCCGCCAGAAACGCGGCGGGCGATGACACCGCGATTCACGGCGACTTCGCCGCGAGCTCCTTTCGCAGCTTCGGGACGAGCCCGCCCGCCTCAAGGATTTCGAGGACGTTCGGCGGGAGAGGCGAGAACCGCGTCACGACGGAACCCGGCAGGCGGATTTCCCCGCGGGGCATGTCGATCTCGACCGTGTCGCCCTCCTTCACTTTCTCACGAAGGCCCGGACATTCGATCACCGGAAATCCGAGGTTGATGGCGTTGCGGAAGAAAATCCGCGCGAACGAATTCGCGAGGATCGCCGAGATGCCGAGAGTTCTGAGGGCGATCGGCGCTTGCTCCCGGCTCGAGCCGCATCCGAAGTTCGCTCCCGCCACGATGATGTCGCCGGGCTGGACCTTCTTCGCCCAGGTCGGATCGACCGCTTCGAACGCATGATCCGCGAACACCTTCGGGTCCGTGGTGCCCAGGTACTTGCCCGCGATGATGTGGTCCGTCGAGATGTCGTCCCCGAACGTCCACACGCGGCCCTCGAAGCGGGTCTGCATGGGCAACTAAGCAGGCCCCGTGGAGCGATAAGCTTGCTGGAATTGGAATCGGTCGCAACGTACATGTAGTCGAAGTCGGGATCGTCTTCGTAATGCGTCCCACATCCATGGGTATCGTCGACGCCGCCGTCACGCTGTTCTCCCGCGATCTCTCCCGGCGTGAAGAGGTTGGCATGATCGTTGACACCGGTTGCTTCCTGACTTGGGTTCACGAGGAGATCTTGCTGCGCCTCGGGCATCGACCCACTGAGGTGCGACATTTTCGCACGATTGAGGGAGCGCCGGTCGATCGTCCGGTGTGCGAAGCGAAGATCGAGTGTCAAGGACGGAGGGCGAGCACTTTTGTCGTATTCGCTCGGCCGGGCGACGCGCAGGTGCTCGGGGCCTACGCGCTGGAAGGCCTCGGCCTCGAGGTGGACCCCTCCGCACGAGCACTCAAGACCGTTGACGTCTATCTGGCGCTCGCGGCCGGCTAGACTTTCCGCGGGTCTGTGATCTCTCCGTGGATCGCCGACGCCGTCACGGTCCACGGGCTCGCGAGATACACTTGGGCCTGCGGCGACCCCATGCGGCCGGGGTAATTGCGGTTCGTCGAGGAAATGCACACCTCGTCCCCCGCCAGGGTCCCCATGTGCCCGCCGAAGCATGGCCCGCACGTGGAGGAGGTGAACGTCGCACCCGCGTCGAGGAAGACCTCCACGAGGCCCTCCTTGAGCGCCTGCCGGTAGATGATCTGCGAGGCGGGAGTGATCTGGAACCGCACGCCGGCCGCCACCTTCTCGCCTCTCAGCAATTCCGCCGCGATCCGCAAATCCTCGATCCGAGCGTTCGTGCAGGACCCGAGGAACGCGACATCGATCTTCGTGCCTTCGACGTCCTCGACCGGCTTGAGATTCGCGGGGTTCGAAGGGCACGCGACCTGCGGGCCCATCCCGTCGACGTCGAACGCGAACGTCCTCGCGAACGTCGCCCCTTCGTCCGAGTCGATCGGCCGGAACGGCGCGCCCGCATGGGCCAGATACTCCTTCGTCACGGAATCCGCCTCGATCATCCCGACCTTCGCGCCCATCTCCGTCGTCATGTTGCAGAGCACGAAGCGCTCGTTCATCGGGAACGCCTTCACGGTGGGACCTTTGAACTCGACCGCCGCGTAGCGCGCGCCGTCGTCCCCCGTCGTGCCGATCACCTTGAGGATGACGTCCTTCGCGCCCGTGCGGTCGGCGAGTGTCCCCCGGATGTCGACGCGGATCGTCTCCGGAACGCGCAGCCACAACCGGCCGGTCGCCATCACGGCGGCCGTGTCCGTCGCGCCGATCCCCGCCGCGAACGCCCCGACCGCGCCGACCATGTTCGTGTGGCTGTCGCTGCCGATCACGAGATCCCACGGATGGGCGTACCCGCGTTCCGCGATGAGCTGGTGCACGATGCCGTGGTCCCCTACGTCGTGGAACCGCCGGATCCCCTGCTTGTGGCAGAAATCGCGGATCGTCTGATGCATCTTCGCGATCTCGGGCGTCGGCGGGGGGACCCAGTGGTCCAGCGTGACGACGATCTTCTCCGGGTCCCAGACCTTCATCGTGCCGATCTCGTTGAAAGGTAGGAGTGCCATCGCGAGCATCTCGTGCATGTAGAGCAAGTCGACGGCCCCGTCGATGATCTGTCCCGGGCGGACGGAGTCGACGTGGCTTGCCCGCGCGAGGATCTTCTCCGCCATCGTGAGCGCGGTCATGACCTGCCGTACATCATCCCCGGGCGGCTCATAAAGCTGGCCTGTCCGGAGACGCCCGCTAGCGGTTCGCAGGCAGGGCTGTGACCTGTTGGGTGTAGTCGCGCATGCCGTCGACGCGCAGCGCGTCCGGCGCGAACCGGCCGCCGAAGTGGAGCCCGTCCGGGAGCGGGTCATACGCCGGGACCAAGGCTAAAAAGGCGGGAGCGTTAGGCGGGCCGTGAGTCCTCGGCGTCTGCGGGGCGCTGCGTTCGCGATGCTCTGCGTGATCTGGGGATCGACCTGGCTCGCGATCCGGATCGGCCTGCAGGGAGCTCCGCCGTTCCTCGCGGCCTCTCTTCGGTTCTTCCTCTCCGCGGTCACTCTCGCAGGGATTGCGGCGCTCCTCCGCTCGAAATGGCCCGGGAACCGGACGGAGTGGAGCCTCGTAGCGTTCGTCGGGATCGTGTTCTTCGCCGCCGACTACGGGCTGATCTACTGGGGCGAGAACAACGGTGTCGAGAGCGGCCTGTCCGCGGTCCTGTTCGCGACCTTTCCCTTCCAGACCGCGCTCGTCGCGAACGCGTTCCTCCGGGAAGAACGCCTCACCCTTCAAAAGCTCGCAGGAATCGGGCTCGGGTTCGGCGGCATCCTGCTCGTCTTCCGCGCGCAGATCGGGACGGCCGGGTTCGCGAAGGCGTTCCCCATGCTCGCCATCGTCCTCGGCGCGACCTGCGCCGCTTTCTCAATCGTCGCCATCAAGCGCTGGGGCCACGACGTGGACCCGGTGACCTTCAACGCGGCCGCGATGGGCGTGGGTGCCGCGGCCTTGGCCGCCGTCTCCCTCCTTGCAACCGAGAGATGGAGCGTGCCGACCTGGCCAGAAGGGATCGGCGCGATCATCTACCTCGCGCTCGCGGGGTCCGTCGTCACGTTCGTCGCCTGGCAATGGCTCCTCAAGCAGACCGAGGCGACCTTCCTGTCGTTCGTCGCGCTCGTCATCCCGATCGTCGCGCTCCTGCTCGGAGCCACGCTGGCGCAGGAATCGTTCGAACCGATCGACTTGGCCGGCGCGGCGATCGTGCTCCTCGGAATCTACGTCTCGAGCTCCCGCCGGGTTGCCGCGATCGGGCGGGCGGCGATCGGTCCCAGGCGGGCCGCCTCGAATCCGGGAGATCCACCCGGAGATCCGCCGAGCCGCGGGGGCTAGCGGTGCCTACGGCTCTCCCTTCGGGCGGGAGACGCCCGACTTGATTGCGAGAGCCCAGAACTCCTCATCCGTCACCCCGCGGTGCTTTTCCACGCGCTCACGGAACGACGCGACGAAGGCCCGCTGGTCTTCCTTCGACCTGGCTTCCGAGAACTCCTTGATCCGCCGCACGAGCTCCGCCACCTGCTCCGGCGTCGCATCGACGCTGCGCGACCGCAGCTTCTCCGCGACGGCGACAGACCCGGTGTGCTTCCCGAAGACGAACGTCCGATGTCGCCCGATCCGCTCCGGCTGGATCGGCTCATAGGTGGCGGTGTGCTTGATCACGCCGTGCGCGTGGATCCCGGACTCGTGGGCGAAGGCGTTGGGTCCCACGAGGGGCTTCGCGACGCCGACCGGGATGCCGCTCAGTTCCTCGACAAGCTGCGAGAGCTCGTAGATCCGCGAGACGTCGATCCGGGTGTCGTAGCCGTAGAGCGCCTCGAGGGCGAGCACGAGTTCCTCGAAGCTCGCATTCCCTGCGCGCTCGCCGAGGCCGTTCACACAGGTGTGCGGCACCTGCACGCCTTCCTCGACCGCCGCGAGGCTGTTCGCGACCGCGAGCCCGAAGTCGTTGTGCCCGTGGAACGATAGCTCCTTCGTGCGGAGGCGCGGTTTGAGCGCGTTGAAGAACCAGCGGATCCCCGGTGGCGTCATCACGCCGACCGTGTCGCAGATGACGGCCCGGTGCGCGCCCGCCTCCGTGCACGCGTTGTACAGCTCGACGACGAAGTCGAGGTCGGCGCGGAACGTGTCTTCCGTCACGAACGACACGTCGACGCCGTGAGCGACCGCATATTCCGTCTCTTCGACCGCGACGTCCTTGACCTGCTCCCGAGTCATCGAGAGCTTGTGTTTGATGTGCAGGTCCGAGCCGGCCGTGAAGAGGGCGATCTCGTCGACGCCGCAATCGATGCACGCCTCGACGTCCTTCCGCACCGTCCGCGCGGCGGCCATGACGGTCGCATCGAGGCCGTCGTTCGCAATCGCGCGCACCCCACGCGCTTCCTCCTTCGAGACGACCGGGATGCCGACGTCCATGATGGGGACGCGGATCTCGTCCATCAGCCGCGCGATCTGTAGTTTCTCCTCCGGCGTGTACGCCACGCCCGGCGTCTGCTCGCCATCGCGGAGCGTCTCCTCCCAGATCCGCATCCCCTTCGGGATGCGCGCGGCGAGGCCGGACTCGACGAGGTAGTTGTGGACGAGGCGTTCCTCCGGGATGGCGCTCCCCAGCGTGTGCACCCGTGAAGGGCCCGTCACGACTTGAAGGCACGCGTCGTCGGGTTTATCGATTCGGCAGCGTTCGCCGAGCGGTGCCGCGTCCGATCAAGTCGGGGCTCGAGTTCGAGGCCGCGTTCCCCGTGAAGGGCCGGGTCCTGCAGGCCGTCATGTGCGAGTGCGAAGAGGAGGGCGAGATCCGCATCCGCGTGGCCCGCGATCCGAAGAAAGGCTGGTCGTACGATCCCAAGGATGCGGCGACGTTCGTGGACATCCACGCGTACGATCCGCGGGACGCGTACGAAAAGGTCCGAGCGGGAGAGTGGGCCGAGGGCCGGATCGTGTGTTACGGCTACCTGAAACGGGTCCACTCGCGCGCCATCGAGCCGCCCGGAGCGGTGCTCGAAAGCGGCTCGCGGCTCATCGGCGCAGTCCACGTGGACGGCACGGTGGAGATCGACTTCGGGCTGTTCCAGACGCTCCTCGCATTCGAGGACGACGACCAGCGTCGGAAGGTGCTGAAGGACGCGGGCCTCAAGGGCGGATCGTTCGTCGCGACGGACGTCGGCGTGGACATCGAGCTCAAGCGGTGGGGTACCCGCGAGACGATCTTGCGGCGCGGCTGAGTGGGCGTTCGCCCGACCCGCTTCGTGTCACTTCGGGCGCCTCTCCCGGAGACGCTCCATCGCGGCCCGGTAGTCGTCGGACCACAGCAGCTGCACCGCATGCTGCGATTCCAGGAGGAAGCGGTTCCGGTACGGTTTCTCGTCCCCTTCCGTCAGGACGCGTTTGACCGCCTTCACGGACGCGCGCGGCTTCTGCGCGAAGACGTCCGCGAGGGCCGATGCCTGCTCGACCGCCTTGTCCGGGGCGCAGAGATGGTCCACGATTCCCATGCGCAACGCGTCGAGCGCCTTGACCTCCTTCCCGGAGAGGAGGATCTCGAGGGCGTTCGAACGACCGACGAGCCGCGAGAGCCGCGCGGTGCCACCATGGCTCGGCATCCATCCGAGGTCGACCTCCGGATGGGAGAACACCGCGCTCTCGTCCGCGATCCGGAGATCGCATGCGAGGGCGAGCTCGGCGCCGGCTCCCCGCACCACGCCGGCGAGCGCTGCAATCGTGGGCTTCGTCAGGTGCTCGAGCGCCCAGAGGGCGTCTTGGCCGCGGCGGATCGCGTCCTGCGCCTCCTTCGGCGCGAGCCTCGACCACTCCTCCATGTCGACCCCGGCGGAGAAATGCGCCGGTCCCGCGCCGGAGACCACGACCGCGCGGATCGCGTCATCCTTCTCGATCGTCTCGACGAGGCCGGGCAACTCCGAGATCATGGAGAGGCGCAGGAGGTGGCGCATGCGGACAGCTTTTTGCCTGACGCCGCGATACCACGTCCGATGCAGGGGGAGGCGGCCCTCGAGAAGCCGTGGCATCGCTCCTGGCCCAAGGGCATCCCTCACTCCCTTGAGTACCCCGATATCCCGGTCCACGAGTTGCTCCGGCGTGCGGCGAAGGAGCACGCGGACCGGCCGGCCGTGACGTTCTACGGGAAGACTTTGACATACCGCGAGCTCGATGACGCCGCGGACCGGTTCGCCTCGGGCCTCCGAGGGATCGGCGTGCGGTCGGGAGAGCGCGTCTCCCTCGTCCTGCCGAACACGCCGCACTTCGTCGTCGCATTCTTCGGCGTGCTCCGGGCGGGCGGCATCGCCGTCCAGACGAACCCGCTGTACACGCCTCGAGAACTCGAGGCCCTATGGAACGACGCCGGGGTCGAGACCGTGATCGCGCTCGACCTATTCTGGCACAACGTCTCGAAGGCGAAGAGCCGCACCGGGGTCCAGCGCATCGTCGTGTGCGACGTCCGGGAATTCCTGCGGACGCCGTTGAGGCAGCTCTACCCGATCAAGAAGCGGCGGGACCTCAAGAAGCAGGGCCACTGGCCCCTCGCGATCCCGTCGGAGCGGTGGATCCATCGATTCGCGGACGTCGCGAAGGCCTCCGCGGATCCCGGCCGGGAGGTGCGCGCTCGGCCGGACGACGTCGCGGTCCTCCAATACACGGGCGGGACGACCGGCACGCCCAAAGGAGCGATGCTGACCCACCGCAACCTCGTCGCCAACGCCATCCAGACCGCCTCGTGGCTCCCTGCGGGATCCTCGGGCCCGGAGCGCGTCCTGGGGGCGATCCCCCTCTTCCACGTGTACGGGCTGACGGCCGTGATGCTCTTCTCGATCGTCATGGGGGACGAGATGATCCTATACCCGAATCCGCGGGAGATCGAAGCGATCCTCAAGGGGGGCCGCGCCGCTCCCCAACGAAGTGCGCAAGCAGTTCGAGGCCGCGACGGGCGGGCGTCTCGTCGAGGGATACGGCCTGACGGAGGCGTCGCCGGTCACCCACTGCAACCCCCTGAACGGCGTCGTCAAGGAGTGCATCGGGATCCCGTTCCCGGACACGGACGCCCGGATCGTGGATGCCGACGACCCGACGAAGGCGATGCCTCAGGGCGAGTCGGGCGAGCTGGCGATCCGTGGCCCGCAGGTGATGAAGGGATACTGGAACAAGCCGGAGGAAACGGCGGCGGTCGTGCGCGATGGGTGGCTCCTCACGGGCGACATCGCCCGAATGGACACGGACGGGTACTTCTCGATTGTCGACCGCAAGAAGGACATGATCCTCTGCTCCGGCTACAACGTCTACCCGCGGGAGGTCGAGGAGGTCCTGTTCATGCATCCCGCGGTCGCGCAGGCGGCCGCGATCGGTGTCCCGGACCCGTATCGGGGCGAGACGGTCAAGGCGTTCGTCGTCCTGAAGGCCGGGACGACGGCGACGGCTGACGAGATCATCGCATTCTGCAAGGAGCGCCTCGCGTCGTTCAAGGTCCCGAAGCAGGTCGAGTTCACGAACGAACTTCCGATCTCGCTCGTCGGCAAGGTCCTGCGCCGGGAGCTGCGAGAGCGGGAGCTCGCGAAGGCCTCCGCCGCCCGCTAATCCTCTCATGAGAAACGGGTCGAAACGGCCGCCGTGCCGAGGAAGCGGCCCAAGTCGTCGGCTTCCTCCCGGACGAGCGCGCGGGTCGCCCGGGCCATCGCGCGGAAAGGCGTGACGCGGACCGATAGGCGAGCGCCCTTCCGTTCGTGGGACCACACGCCCGCGACCCGCCCGTCCACAAGGACGACGGCTGCGAGCCAACCTTGTGGACGATACACGCGTTTGTAGTGAGCCGCATCGACCAGGTGGCCCTTGTCCACGTGCCCGAGGAGCAATGAGTCGAAGAATGGGAGGAGGCGGACGACCGGCCCGTCGAGCTTTGCCCGGCGCAAGGTCGCGAGGTCGTCGCGGAGCACCCAGCCGACGCGCCCGGCGACCTCGAGCGCGGCCATCTCCGGCTCGAGGCGTCTCCAGACATCACGGGCGTCTGCGGCCGTCATGTACGTCCAGCGCGCGTAATCGCGAACGGTCGCGGGGCCGTGCGCTCGAAGGTACCGCCTCAGCAGTTCGAGTTCGGCCTTTTCAGCGGGCACGTCGGCGAAGTTCGGAAGCCAGTCCCCCGGGCGGACGAACGTGGCCTCCGCTCCGCGCGCGGGACCGAAACAGGCGAGGCCACGCTGACCCGCGAGGAACACGATCCCGTCGAGGGACAACGTGGTCCCGCCGATTTGGAACCCGGTTGCGTTCGACGGTCCACCCCATCCGCGACCCGACTTCGTGGCGATTTTGATCCCGAGCTTGTCGCGGATCCGTTCCGCGATCTCCATCCGCGTGAGCGGTCGATCGAGCACGTCCCGCATCGCGCCGACGAGCCGATCGACCTCGTCAATCGGAATTCCCTTGCGACGCATCCACGCCGTCGAGCGGGCGTCCCGCCGCATCGACCCGCGCACGAATACGCCAAAGTCTTTGGACGGGATGATGTGGAGCGCTCCCCGGGTCCGAGCCCACAGGGAGGTCTGCGCGGCGGATAGAACCTGGGCCTGCGCGCCCGCCATGTCGCCTACGACCCGCAACAGGCCGGATTTCGGCGCACGTTTCACCAAGTGATGTCGGGACAATCGGAACGCGGCAACCTGCTCCGGTGAGAGTTCTGAGGCGTCGGTGGGCGTGGCCTTCGATTTCATCTCCGCCCGCTATCGCGACAAGGGCGGGATAAGGTTTTGCGGGAGGGCGGTATGCGGACCGTGCGCCCCCGCAGC
>WNGJ01000482.1_pt1 | contig 36115 bp, 27 predicted proteins | sample 5400611 | NCBI WGS metagenome assembly WNGJ01 (sample SAMN13153375, study PRJNA577476) | soil metagenome | isolation source: 40 cm soil or saprolite under Garry oak tree replicate 1 | place: USA:California | collected 2016-06-15
CATCGGGACCGGCCTGGGTCACTGCCGTGATCGAGGCGGTGTCCTGCAGCGGCAAGAATCCCTTGGGTGCCACGACATAGAGGATCATGGTGGCGGCCAAGGTCGCGAAAGTGACGAGCATCGTCGCGCGCTGCCGCTCCAAGACCCACAACAGCGTACGGTGATAAACATCGACCATGCGGTCGATGAAGCGGCTGATCGCGGCAAGGCCGGGCACCACCAGTTCCTCGCCGGCATGCTTGAGGAGCCGCGAGCACATCATCGGCGTCAGCGTCAGCGAGACCACCGCCGAGGTCACGACTGCGATCGTCAAGGTCAGCGCGAACTCGCGGAACATCCGCCCGACCAGTCCGGACATGAACAACAGCGGAATGAACACCGCGATCAGGGACACCGTCAGTGAAATCACGGTGAAGCCGATTTCGCTGGCGCCGCGCAGCGAAGCGCTCATCGCGGATTCGCCGTTTTCCATATGGCGGACGATGTTCTCGATCATCACGATGGCGTCGTCGACCACGAAACCGGTACCGATCGTCAGCGCCATCAGCGACAGATTGTCGAGGCTGAAGTTCGAGAAATACATGATCCCGAAGCTTGTGATCAGCGACAGCGGCAATGCCACGCCCGCGATCAAGGTCGCGCGCAGGGAACGCAGGAACAGAAGCACCACGAGCGTCACCAGCACGACGCTGAGGATCAGCGTGAACTGCACGTCGTGCACGGAGGCGCGGATGGTGACGGTGCGGTCGCTCACCACGGTGAGATTTACGCCGGCCGGAATCGAGCGCTGCAGCTTGGGTATCTCGGCGCGGATCTGGCCGACGACGTCGATGACGTTAGCGCCGGGCTGGCGCTGGATGTCGATGATGACGGCGGGCGTCCCCTGGTACCAGCCGCCGGTGCGGTCATTTTCCAGGCCATCGACCAGGATGGCAACGTCGCCGATCGTGACCGGCGCGCCATTGCGGTAGGCGATGATGATGGGCTTATAGGCCTCCGCCGCCGCGATCTGGTCGTTCGCGGTGATGGTGTAGGACTGCTGCGCGCCATCGAGCGAGCCCTTGGGCCCGGAGACGTTGGCGCCCGCGATGGCGTTGCGCAAATCCTCCATCGCGATGCCGTAGGCGGCGAGCCGCGCCAGATCGGCCTGCACCCGCACCGCCGGCTTCAATCCGCCCAGCACCGAGACGCGCCCGACGCCGGAAATCTGGCTGAGGCGCTGGCCTAGAATGGTATCGGCGATGTCGCTCATGGCGCGCAGCGAAATCGTCTCCGACGTCAACGCCAATGTCAGAACCGGCGCGTCGGCGGGATTGACCTTGGCGTAGACCGGCGGATACGGCAGCGTCCTCGGCAGCACGCCCGCGGCGGCATTGATCGCGGCCTGCACGTCCTGCGTGGCGCCGTCGATGTCGCGGTTGAGATCGAACTGCAGCGAAATCTGGCTGACGCCGAACGAGCTGGTCGACGTCATCGTCGACAGCGACGGAATCTGGCCGAGCTGGCGTTCGAGCGGCGCGGTGATCAGCGAGGCGATGACGTCGGGGCTCGCGCCCGGCAGTTGCGTCGTCACCTGCACCGTCGGGAAATCGACCTGCGGCAGCGCGGACACGGGCAGCGCGAAGTACCCCAACGCACCGCCGATCAGAAGCGCAACCCCGAGCAGCGAGGTTGCGATCGGACGGCGGATGAAGGGTTCAGAGACGCTCATGGCTCTCGCGCTCGTGTGAGTTCAGACGCGACGATGTCGGGTCATGGCTGCGACTTCGCTCCGCCGCCTGACGCATCGCCCCCTGGTGCGGGTCCGGTTTGTCCCTTTTGGTCGCCCTCGCTTTGCGCGCTGCCTTCGCCCCGCTTGCGCTTGCCCTGCCAGTCCTTGCCCTGTCCGTCCTTGGCCTGCCCGTCCTTGGCTTGACCGTCCTTGGCTTGCTGTCCGCGGCTGCCCTTCTTTCGCGGCGCAAGGTCGGCGGCCGGCGTCTGATCGTCGCGGCCGATGATGACCTTGGCGCCATCGGACAGATTGGCAAAGCCGGTCGTCACCACGCGGTCGGAGGCGGACAAGCCGCTCGCGATCACGGCCTGCGTCTCGCTCTGCTGCGTGACCACGACCGGTTTCGCGGTCACGATATTATCTTCACCAATGACATAGCTGAACGTTCCGGCCGGACCGCGCTGAACCGACGAGGTCGGCACCACCACCGCCTTTGACAGCGTTTCGACCTTCAGCCTCACATTCACGAACTGGCCTGGCCAAAGCTGATAATTGGCATTGGGAAATTCGGCCTTGAGCTTCAGCGTGCCGGTGGTCGGATCGACCTGATTGTCGATGCCCTTCAAGGTCCCGCTGTCGATCACCGTGACGCCGTCGTTGCCGAACACATCGACCGCGAGCTCCCCTTTGGCGGAGGCCGCGTTGACGCGCATGATCTGCTGCTGCGGCAGGCTGAACTGCACCGCGACCGGCTGCAGCTGTGTGATGATCACCAATCCGGTGACGTCGGCGGCGTGGATGATGTTGCCCTGGTCGACCTGGCGCAACCCGGCGCGGCCCGACAGCGGCGCGATGATCTTGGTGTAGCCAAGCGTCGCCCGCATGTTGTCGATCTGAGCCTGATCGGCCTTGATCACGGCTTCCTGCTGCGCGACAAGCGCGCGCTGGGTGTCCGCCTGCTGCTTGGAGCCGGCGTTGGTGGCAGCAAGCTGCTCATAGCGGGTCAGGTCGATCCGCTGATTGGCAAGCAGTGCTTCGTCCTTGGCTTTCGTGGCGACGGCCTGGTCGTATTGTGCCTGGTAGATCGCCGGATCAATCTCGCCGAGAACGTCGCCCTTCTTGACGTCCTGTCCCTCGGTGAAGTTCACCGACATCAGCTTGCCGTCGACCTGCGCGCGGACCGTCACGGTGTTGAGCGCGCGGACCGCGCCGACACCGTCGAGATAAACCGGGACGTCCTGAATGCGCGGCGTCGCCGCCAGCACGGGCACCGGCAGATCCGGACGTACGTTGCGATTGGCGGCCTGCTTCTGCTGCAGCGCTGTCCAGGCGATGTAGCCGAGGCCGCCGAGAATCAGGAGCGTGATTGTGATCGAAACTGTCCGCCGGCGCGCGCTGGACGCTGCGCGCTTGACCCGCTTGCCCGCGGCATCGGCGGCTTCGTTCGGCTTAAAGAGCATTGACCGGCTTCTCCATCCTCGGCTCCCAACCGCCCCCTAGCGCCTGGTACAGGCTGACGATCGCGAGCAGCCGGGCAAGCTCCGCCTGCCACCGCGCGTCTTCCGCCTGAAATAGCGTCAATTGCGTATTTAGCACAGTCACGATGTCAGCAGTTCCGGCGCGAAGCTGCTGCTCGGACAACTGAAAGGCCCGCCGCGAAGCCGCCAGCACTTCGCGCTGCAGCTGCAGCTTGATCGTGGTCTGCTTGATCGAAAAAAGCGCGTTGTCGACGTCGGCGAAGGCCTGGATCACGGTCTTGCGGTAGGTCTGCAGCAATTCATCCTGCCTCGCCTTGGCATTTTCGAAATTGCCGAGGATCTTGCCACCGTCGAAGATCGGCTGGGTCGCGGAGCCGACCAGGCTGAAGAACGCCGCATGCGGCTGGAACAGCGAGACCAGTGCCGAGCTTTGATAGCCGCCCTGCCCGGTCAATTGGATGCTCGGAAAGAACTGCGCGCGGGCGTTGCCGATATTGGCGGTGGAGGACGCAAGCTGCGCTTCCTGCCTGCGGATGTCCGGCCGCTGCGTCAGCAATTCCGACGGCAGACCGGGCGTCACCCGCGGCGACGAAAGCTGGGGCAGCGAGCCACCCGTGACGTGCAGGCTCTCCGGCGGCCGCGACACCAAGACCGCCAGCGCGTTCTTATTCTGGTCGAGCGTTTGCCGCAGCGGCGGCACCAGGGCCTTCTGATTGGCGACAAGGCTTTCCTGCTGCGCGACGTCGAGATCGGTGCCGGTGCCGGCCTTGCGCCGTTCCCTGATGGCATCGAGGATGCGCGTGGCGCTGGCGATGTTGCGCTCGGCAGTGCGAATCCGGTCCTGCGAAGCAAGCACCTGGAAGTAGGCGTTGGCGACGCTGGTCAGCGTGGTGAGCGCGGTCACGTCGCGATCGAAGCGATCGGCGGTCGCGGTCTCTTCCGCGGCCTGCAAGGCGTCGCGGTTCTGCCCCCAGAAGTCGAGCTGATAGCTGGCGCTGAGCGAGGCCGAATAGTTCACCACCTCGCGTCCGCCGATGCTCAAGCCGCTGGCGCTCGAGCCCGAGGTCCGCGAATAGGCCTCCTGACCATTACCCTGAAGGCTCGGCAGCAACGCCGCGCCGGCCTGACGCGCCAGTGCATCCGCCTGCATGAAGCGCGCGACGGCCGCGGCAACGTCAAGATTGACCCTTTGGGCCTCCTCCATCAGCGTGGTCATTTCCGGCGAGCCGAATCCGCGCCACCAGTCGAGCGTGGGGAGATTGTCCGGATTGGCCTTTCCGGCGTGCTTGTAAGCGTTGGGAAGATCCAGCGCCGGATCAGGGATGTCCTGGGTCAGGACGCAGCCAACGGAACTGGCGATCGCGCAAAACGTCGCAAGCCATTTCGCCGCGCGGTTCATGCCGGAAGCGGCCGCCCGCAGCCGGTTGACGGCAATCCCCGGGAATGGCCGTTTCACATCCGTCCTCCACCGGACGCGATGCCCGGCATGACACGGCCTGCGAATCGCCAGATCGATTCGCGGCGGGCGTTTTGGGGAACTGCTAGCGAGATTTTCACGTTGGTGATGCATCCTGGGAGCCTGACCGCCATACTAGCGGCGCGATCAGGCTGCGGACAGTCCCGCGCCCTGTGCCTTACGCCGCGGTTGGTACGCTCCAGGGGGCCAACGGGCTGCTGGAATCGCCGACTTATGCCGATTTTATAGAGGTTTCCGCGCACCCGCGCGACCACTACGGTTCGGCAATCTTACCAAGATTTCATCCGGCTTCTCCCCCGATTTTCGCTTGGCTGCGTCTTCCAAGCCACCCTGCAAGCCACCCTGCAAGTCACCCTGCAAGCCACCTCGCAAGTCACCCTGAAACTCCACGCGCCGAGGGCCGTATCTCACCCACTGAATGAATGGGACGGGGGCTTTCGCATGCGAGTCGCGGTGATCGGAACGGGAATAGCCGGCAACGCCGCGGCCTTCACACTTTCGAGACGCTACCCGGTGACGGTGTATGACCGGGACGTTCGGCCGGGCGGACACAGCCACACCGTGACCATCGACTACGATGGGACACCGATCGCCGTCGATATCGGCTTTATCGTCTACAATGAATTGAACTATCCGGACCTGACCGCGCTGTTCGATCATCTCGATGTTGAGACCGTGGAAAGCTGCATGAGCTTTTCGGTTACCGCCGACGGCGGCAATTTCGAGTGGAAGGGCGGCGGCGACACTTGGTTGGAGACCGCCAGGGGCCTGTTCGCGCAGCCCCGAAATCTCCTATCGACGTCGTATCTCTGGATGCTGCGCGACATCCTGACCTTTAACCAACAGAGCGTCGAGGACTATCGATCGGGACGACTCGCCGGGCTTGCGCTCGGCGATTATTTTCGACAACGCCATTTCGCGCCAAGGCTCTTGACCGACTATCTTGCGCCGATGGGGGCCGCGATCTGGTCGGCTCCGGCCGCCGGGATGCTCAACTTCCCCGCCGAAAATTTCGTCGCGTTCTTCAGTAACCATCGGCTGCTGCAATATGACCGTCCGCTCTGGCGCACTGTCAAGGGCGGCAGCCGCTGCTACGTCGAGAAGCTGACGTCGGCGTTTCGCGAACGAATGCGCCTGGGTTGCGCGGCGACGTCGGTCGAACGGAAGCCGCATGGCGTCGTCGTCCGCGACAGCCACGGCAGCAGCGACACTTACGACCACGTCGTGATAGCGTCACATAGCGATCAGGCATTGGCGATGCTATCCGACGCCGACGATCGCGAGCGCGCCATCCTCGGCGCGATCGGCTATGCGCCCAACACGGTCTACCTGCATCGCGACACGCGATTGATGCCGAAGCGCCGGCGCGCCTGGGCGTCCTGGAATTTCCTGCGCTGGCAGCGCGAAAGCACGGCCGTGAACGACGTCGCCGTGACCTATTGGATGAACGCGTTGCAGGGCATCGATGACAACAAGCCGCTGTTCGTCAGCCTCAATCCGCCGTTCGCGCCGGCGCCCGAACTGACATTCGGAAAATATCTCTGCGAGCATCCGCGATACACCACCGCCGCTTTTGCCGCGCAGAAACGCCTGAACGAAATCCAGGGACGCCGGCACACCTGGTTCTGCGGCGCCTGGACGGGATACGGCTTCCACGAGGACGGGTTGCGTTCCGGACTTGCGGTCGCCGAAGCGCTCGGGGCGGCTGCGCCTTGGCGCGAGCCGCCGCCAGAGCTTGCCGAAGCCGCGGAGTAACGATGCCTTTTCGAACCGTCAAAGCGGCAACGCCCGCCGATACGCAAGACCCCGCCGCGCTCTATTTCGGCGAGGTCATGCACGCGCGCCTGAAACCGTCGGGCCATCGCTTCAGTTACCGCGTCATGAGCCTGTTGATTGACCTCGACCGGCTCGACGCCGCCGACCGGCAATCGCCCCTGTTCGGCGTCAACCGCGCAGCGCTCTACGCTTTCCACGAAAAGGATCACGGCGAACGTGACGGCTCGTCGTTGCGAGCATATGCACAGCGCTGCGCGGCGCGATACAACATCGATCTCAACGGCGGCCGGGTGCAGCTTTTGTGCTACCCGCGATTGCTCGGTTACACTTTCAATCCGCTGTCGGTCTATTTCTGTTGTCGCGTGAACGGCGCGCTTGCCGTCGTGATCTATGAAGTCCGCAACACGTTCGGTGAAATGCACGCCTACGTGCTGCCGGTCCGCCCGGGTAGCCTCACCGCGGCCGGCTTGAGGCAGGAGCAGGACAAGCTGTTCTACGTCTCACCTTTCGTCGAGATGGCGATGCGCTATCGCTTCCGTGTCTCGCCGCCCGGCGAGCAGGTCAAATTGCGCATTCTCGAGACCGATCGCGACGGACCACTGCTCGCAGCAACCTTCCGTGGACAGCGACGTAAATTGACTACCTCCGCGCTATTGCGCGCGTTCATCTCGCTACCATTGGTCACCTTCAAAATCGTCGCCGCGATCCACTGGGAGGCGCTCCGGCTCTGGCTGAAAGGCGTCCGTTTGGTGGCGCGTCCGGATACCGCGGACGTAAATCCCTCGGATACCGCCTTGGCGAGCCGGGAAAGGCGCGCTTATATTAGTCCCGGCGCCGACCGCTGGCGGAGGCGTGCTCAGGTCCGGTGACGTCCAGAACAAATCGACCGTCACACTGGCGCTTGGACCGAGGGCGGTAGCGTTGGTGGGATGTTCATGCGTGAGGCGATTTGCGTAACCCCTGATAATATCGATGCCGTGCTGGCCGGCGTGCCGCGCATGGCGCGATTGGCGCTTGGCTTCGGCTCACGACTGAGACGCGGCACGCTTGACGTCACTCTGCCCGACGGCCGCTTGATCCGGCTCGGCGGCCTGGAGCCGGGTCCGGCCGCGGCAATGCGGCTGCACAATTACGGCTTCGCATCGCGGCTTCTCAACGGCGGCGATATCGGAATTGCCGAGGCCTATCTGAGCGGCGATTGGGACACGCCGGATCTCACGGAATTTCTCTACCTGTTCTGCGTCAACCACGATCTCATTCAGGCGATGCTCGGCGACAAGCCGCTGATGCGCTTCATCCAGATCGTCCAGCATTGGTTCAACCGCAACACCAAGCGCCAGGCGCGGCGCAACATTCTGGCGCATTACGACATCGGCAACGCGTTCTATTCGGCCTGGCTCGATCCGAGCATGACCTATTCATCGGCGCTCTACGAGGAGGACACGCTGGATCTCACCGCCGCGCAGACCAACAAATACCGGAGGCTGGCCGAAGCAATCGACCTGCAGCCGGGCCAGAAGCTGCTCGAGATCGGATGCGGATGGGGCGGCTTCGCCGAATATGTCGCCAAGACCTTTGGCGCCAAGGTCGTCGGTCTCACGATCAGCAAGGAGCAGCGCGATTTCGCGCAGAAGCGCATTCAGGACGCAGGTCTTAACGATCGCGTCGAGATCAGGCTGCAGGACTATCGCGATGAGCGCGACCGCTATGACCGGATCGCGTCCATCGAGATGATCGAGGCGGTCGGCGAGCAGTTCTGGCCGAAATATTTTTCGCAATTGCGTGATCGGCTGCTGCCCGGCGGGCTTGCCGGCATTCAGGCCATCACGATTCAAGACAGCATGTTCCAGAGCTATCGGCGGGAAGTCGACTTCATCCAGCGTTACGTCTTCCCGGGCGGCATGCTGCCCTCGCCGGAGGTGCTGAAGACTCTCGGCGACCGATTCGGGCTTCCCGTCATCCGCGAGCGCATTTTCGGGCAAGATTATGCCAAGACGCTGGCGATCTGGCGTAACAATTTCCGAGCCGCTTGGCCGAACTTGAGACCGCTCGGCTTCGACGACCGGTTCCGGCGGTTGTGGGAGTATTACCTCTCCTATTGCGAGGCCGGATTTCTCTCCGGCAATATCGACGTCCGACAGGTGGTTTTCGCAAAGCAGCGCTGACGGTGTGCACGCTGCCTTCGCCTTGTGCACCCCGCTGTCGTCGACTAGGTTCGCCGGATACTTAAGAAAAACCCGGCAAGGCCTGATATGACCTTCAATAAAGACGTCGTCGAAGCGATCGGCAATACGCCGCTGATCAAGCTGAGGCAGGCATCCGACGCGACCGGCTGCACCATTTTGGGCAAAGCCGAGTTCATGAATCCCGGCCAATCCGTGAAGGATCGCGCCGGAAAATGGATGATTCTGGAGGCCGAGAAGCGCGGCGATCTCAAGCCGGGCGGGCTCGTGGTGGAATCGACCGCCGGCAATACCGGCATCGGCTTGGCGGTGGTCGCCAGCGCCCGCGGTTACCGCACGCTGATCCTGATCCCGGAAACGCAGAGCCAAGAAAAGAAGGACATGCTGCGGCTGTGCGGCGCCGAGCTCGTCGAGGTGCCGGCGCTGCCCTATTCCAATCCGAACAACTTTCAGCATGTCGGGCGACGGCTGGCCGACCAGCTTCGCAAGAAGGAGCCGAACGGCGTCTTGTTCGCCGACCAGTGGAACAACCTCGACAATGCCAAGGCCCATTACGAATCCACCGGCCCGGAGATCTGGGAGCAGACCGGAGGCAAGGTCGACGGTTTTGTTTGCTCGGTGGGCACGGGCGGCACGCTGGCCGGCACCAGCCGCTATCTGAAGGAAAAGCACCCGGGCATCGTCAACGCCTGCGCCGATCCGCAGGGCTTTGCGATGTACGAGCTGTTCAAGCACGGCACCGCCAAATCGACGCCGGGCGACTCGATCACCGAAGGCATCGGGCTCGGCCGCGTCACCCCGGTCATCGAGGCCGCCAAGGTCGACGATGCCTTCCTGATTCCCGATGAGGAAGCCGTTCGCATCATCTACGACTTGCTCGAACATGAGGGGCTCTGCCTGGGCGGCTCGACCGGCATCAACGTCGCCGGCGCGATCCGGCTTGCCAAGCAGCTTGGGCCCGGCAAGACCATCGTCACGATCCTCTGCGACTCCGGCAACCGCTATCAATCAAAGCTGTTCAATCCGGAGTTCATGCGCTCGAAGAAGCTGCCGGTGCCGGAATGGCTGGAGAAACGGACGAAGATCGACGTGCCGTTTGAATAGCGAATAGCGAATAGTAAGTGGCGAATAGCGAGTAGGGTTTGTTTCCATTCGCCGTTCGCCACTCACTATTCGCCCAACATCATCGCAAGATCTGACTGAGAAACAGCTTCGACCGCGCGTGTTGCGGGTTGGCGAAGAAATTTGCCGGCGTGTTGGATTCGATGATCTGGCCGGCGTCCATGAACACGACACGGTTCGCTACTTCCTTGGCAAATCCCATTTCGTGGGTCACGACCAGCATGGTCATGCCTTCCTTGGCAAGGTCAACCATGGTGTCGAGCACTTCCTTGACCATCTCCGGATCGAGCGCGGAGGTCGGCTCGTCGAATAGCATCACCTTCGGGTTCATGGTGAGCGCGCGCGCGATCGCGACGCGCTGCTGCTGGCCGCCCGACATCTGGCCCGGATATTTGCTGGCCTGATGCGGGATTTTCACCCGCTCCAGATATTTCATCGCCGTCGCTTCCGCGTCCTTCTGGGGGACGTTGCGCACCCAGATCGGCGCCAGCGTGCAGTTCTCCAGCACAGTCAGGTGCGGAAACAGATTGAAGCTCTGGAACACCATGCCGACTTCGCGCCGGACTTCGTCGACTCGCCGCAGGTTCGGACCCAACTCGATGCCATCGACGATGATCTCGCCTTCCTGAAATTCCTCCAGCGCGTTGATGCAGCGGATCAGCGTCGATTTGCCCGAGCCCGAAGGGCCGCAAATCACGATGCGCTCGCCTTTGGCGACCGCGAGATTGATGTCGCGCAGCACATGAAAATCGCCGTACCATTTGTTGAGGCCGGCCAGGCTGACGATCGATTTTTCGCTCATGGTCATCCCTCAATTGCGCCGATGCACGTTCAGCCGGTGCTCGACGAACAGCGAATAGCGCGACATGCCAAAACAGAAGGCGAAGTAGATCATCCCGGCGAAGGCAAAGCCGGTAAACAATGTCGTCGGCGTCGCCCAGACCGGATCGGCGAACGACGCATGCAAAGAACCCAGCAGGTCGAACAGCGCCACAATCGACACCAGCGAGGTGTCCTTGAACAGCGCGATGAAGCTGTTGACGAGGCCGGGGATGACGTGGCGCAGCGCCTGCGGCAACACGATCAGCGCCGTCGTCTTCCACCAGGACAGGCCGAGCGCGCTCGCCGCTTCGTCCTGCCCGCGCGGGATCGCCTGCAAGCCGCCCCTGATCACTTCCGCCTGATAGGCGCCGGCAAACACCGCAATCCCGATCAGCGCGCGCACCAAGCCATCGACGGAGAAGTTACCCGGCAGGAACAAGGGCAGCATATAGGTTGCGAAAAACAGCACGGTGATCAGCGGCACGCCACGCCACAATTCAATGAACACGACCGAAGACACCCGGATTAGCGGGATCGTCGAACGCCGCCCGAGCGCCAGCGCGATGCCGATCGGCATCGAAGCGACGATGCCGGTGACTGACACCACCAGCGTCACCAATAGCCCGCCCCACAGCCTGGTATCGACCATCGGCAGCCCGCCGCGGTCCAACCCCATGGCGGCGATCACGACGGCCATGCCGGCAAAAGTCGCAAGGCAAATAATCAGCGAGCGCCATCCGGTACGAATCCCGCCGGTCAGAAGGAACATCGCCGCCGAGACGACAACGGCCGTCACCGCGAAATCCGTCCATACCGAACGACCGGAGGCCTGCATCAGATCGCGGACCCACACCAGCGGCCAGATCACCAACGCGACTGCCCAGCCAAGCAGCATGAGAAACTTGCCGATAAGCCAGGCGAGCGGCGCGATGACGGGCGTCGACGCGCCGGCATTCGCCAGCGCGCTGCCCGCGCTATCGAGGCTGTCGGCGAAAGTCGACAGCAAGCTGGCCGTCCAACTCACGCCAAAGCCGCTCAAGCCGCCGCCATGCAAGAGAAAGAACGCCACCACGGGAAACGCGGCGAAGAACAGGCCGGAGTTCAAGCCCTTCGCCGGCAAGCGCGGGATCAGAAGCGGCAACAGCAAGAGCGCAGCGAGAATGAAGGTCAGGTTGACCCGCCACCGCTCCTGTTCAGGATAGAAGCCGTAGATGAACTGGGTGAGCTTCGCGCCGATGTAGGGCCAGCATGCCCCGACGACATGCCCGGCATTTTCGGCCAGGCAGGCGGCGCGGTCGTTGCCGCGCCAGACCGCGTCGACCAGCAGGAACTTCAGTGTCGGCACAACGATGACGTAGATCAACAATACGCCTAAAATCGTGAGCAGGATGTTGGTCGGCGAATTGAACAAGCGCGTTCGCAGGAAACCGACGAAACCTGTGGTTTTGACCGGCGCCGGGCGCTCGGGAACCAGCGCCTCGCGGATAAAAGAAGGAGCCGCAACGTCGCTCATGCGCTCATGCTCCGCCCGATCCGCCATCCGTAGAGGCTCATAAGCGCGCTCGTCACCAGGGAAATCAGGAGATAGACGCCCATGGTGACGCCGATGATCTCGATCGCCTGTCCGGTCTGGCTCAATGTTGTGCCGGCGAAGACCGAGACGAGATCAGGATAACCGATCGCCACCGCGAGCGAGGAGTTCTTGGTCAGGTTGAGATACTGGTTGGTGAGCGGCGGCAGGATCACGCGCATGGCCTGCGGCACCACGATCATGCGCAGGACCGTACCGCGGGACAGCCCGAGCGACAGGCCAGCTTCCATCTGTCCCGTGTGAACGGACATGATGCCGGCGCGTACGATTTCGGCGATAAAGGCGGCGGTGTAGGTCGACAGGGCGACAGTCAGCGCGACAAACTCAGGGATGACACGCGAGCCGCCGGCAAAATTGAACCCTTTGAGCTCGGGGAATTCCAACTTGAAGGGAGCGCCGAACACCAGCCAGGCCACGAGCGGCAGACCAATCAACATGCCAGCCACGTAAGGCCAGATCGCGATCGACCTGCCCTTCTCGAATAGCTGCCGGCGCGCATAATGGTGCAGCAGCAACGAGGCGACGATCGCGACCAGAACAGCGAGCACAAATGGGTTCAGGCCGGGCTCGGCGATGAGCTTCGGAACGATCAGGCCGCGGTTACTGAGAAAGAAGCTGCCGAATAGCGAGATGCTTTGACGCGGACCAGGCAGCGCGCCGAGCACGGCGAGATACCAGAACAGGATCTGGAACAGGACCGGGATGTTGCGCACGCCCTCGACATAGGCGCCGCCGATCCGTGACAGCAGCCAGTTCGGCGACAGCCGGCCGAGCGCGACCAGGAACCCGATCACCGTGGCGAAGAAAATGCCGATGACCGAGACCAGGAGCGTGTTGAGCAAGCCGACCAGGAATACGCGGGTGTACGGATCGGATCCCGAATAGGGAATCAGGTTCTGGCTGACGTCAAAACCGGCCGTGTTCTTCAGAAAGCCGAAACCGGAGGTGATGTGCTGCGTTTCCAGATTGACGCGGGCGTTGGCGATGATCTCATAGCCAATCCATACCAGCAGCACGACGAAGGCGATCTGGAGCGCAAACCCGCCCCACCCGGCCCGACCGCCGAGCGCGCGCTTCAACCGGAACGCTAGCTGCGGCGGTGGTGATCGTTGTTCGATGCTCATCGCCGCGGCCGTCGTGCGCGACGATCAGCGGATCGGCGGCGCGTACTGGATTCCGCCCTTGTTCCAGAGCTGGTTGATCCCACGGGCGATCCCGAGCTTGGAGCCGGCGCCAACGTTACGGTCGAACGACTCGCCGTAGTTGCCGACCGCCTTGATGATCCGATGGAGCCAATCCTTGGTGAGGCCGAGCTGCTCGCCCAGGTTTCCGTCGGTGCCGAAGGCCCGTTTCAAGTCGGGTTTGTCCGATTTCGCCATCTCGTCGAGATTCTTCTGGGTGATGCCCATTTCCTCGGCATCGACCATCGCAAACAACACCCATTTCACGATGTCAAACCATTGGTCGTCACCGTGGCGAACCATCGGGCCCAGCGGCTCTTTCGAGATCACCTCGGGAAGCACCACGTGATCGGCGGGGTTTGCGAGCTTCAGACGTTCGGCATACAGCCCCGAAACATCCGTGGTGTAAACGTCGCAGCGGCCGGATTCATAGGCTTTGACGGTTTCGTCGGCGCCGGCGAACGCGATCACCTCGTACTTCATGTTGTTGCCTTTGAAGTAGTCGGCGAGATTTTGCTCGGTCGTGGTGCCGGTCTGCACGCAGACGGACGCGCTGTTCAGTTCCAGCGCGGAGTTCACCTTCAGGGATTTCTTCACCAGAAAGCCCTGGCCGTCATAATAGGTCACCCCGGTAAAATTGGCGCCGAGTGAGGTATCGCGGGAGAGCGTCCAAGTGGTGTTGCGCGACAAGACGTCGATTTCGCCGGACTGCAGCGCCGTGAAACGGTCCTTGGCCGACAGCGGCACGAATTTGACCTTGGTCGGATCGTCGAAGATCGCTGCGGCAATCGCGCGGCAGACGTCGACATCGATCCCGGTCCAGTTGCCCTTGTCGTCCGGCGAGGAAAAGCCCGGCAGGCCCTGGCTCACCCCGCAGGACAGCTGGCCCCGGTCCTTGACCGTCTTGAGCGTCTGCGCATGGGCGGTCTGAGCCGAGAGCGAGGCGGCGAGAGCGAGGCTGAATACTAGGGATACGCGTTTCATGGGCTTAGGCCTTTCGAGATCGTCCTGGGAACGTTTGCTTTTTCATCACGCAGCGCCGATTGGGCAAGACCCGTGATCCCCGACCGCGAGCCCCCCTGAGGAAGGTAGCGCAAAACGGTCAAAGCGGTGGATCGACGATCGCGGCAGGCCCCTCAACGTGCGGCGACAGAATAGCTCGGATACATCACAGAACGACTGGCGAACCGGGTCAAGGGGTTGACGGCCCTCTTCTGTCTTCTGTTATTAATGTTGTTAACGACCCCGACCCAAATCCGCAGCCGGACAGACGGTTACGACCTGTAAAATAAAGCTTTCGGAAACGGCAAACCCATGGATTCCTCCCACGGCTCCGGAGCACCCGATCCACAAGCAGCCGAAACCAGGCTGGTGACGGCCGGCCGTGACACCAAGGCGCAAAGGGGCTTCGTCAATCCCCCTGTCGTGCACGGTTCAACCGTGCTTTATCCGACCGCTGAAGATCTCCACGCCCATCGCGGCGAGTTCCAGTATGGCCGGCACGGCACGCCGACCACCAAGGCCTTGCAGGAAACGCTGATGGCGCTCGAGGGGCCGCAATGCGCCGGCGTCGGCCTTGCGCCCTCCGGGCTTGCGGCGATCTCGACCACCCTGCTCGCGGTGTTGAAGGCCGGGGGCCACATCCTGGTCTGCGACAATGTGTATCGGCCCACGCGCAACTTCTGCGAAGGCGTGCTCGCCCGCTTTGGCGTCGAGACCACCTATTTCGACCCCCTGGTCGGCGCGGGAATTGAAAAGCTGCTCAAGCCCAACACCCGCGCCGTGCTGATCGAAGCGCCGGGCTCGCAGTCCTTCGAGATGCCCGATATTCCGGCCATCGCCACGGTCGCGCATGCGCGTGGCACGCTCGTCATCGACGACAACACCTGGGCCACCCCGCTCTATCATCGTTCGCTGGAGTTCGGCGTCGATATCAGCGTGCAGGCTGCCACAAAATATATCGGTGGGCATTCCGACATCATGTTCGGCACGATTTCGGCCAACGCCAAGGCTTGGCCGATCATCGCGGAGACGATCCGCCTGCTCGGCGTCTGTGCCGGACCGGATGACGTCTTTCTGGCACTGCGCGGGATGCGCACACTTGCCGTGCGGCTCGCACAGCACCATCGCTCCGGCCTGGAGATGGCGCGCTGGCTCGCGAGCCAGCCCGAGGTCGTCAGAGTATTGCATCCGGCGCTCGAAACCGATCCGGGCCACGCGATCTGGAAGCGGGATTTTAGCGGCGCCTCCGGGCTGTTCAGCATCGTGCTGAAGCCGAAGCCGCAAGCCGCCGTCGATGCCCTGCTGGACAGCCTGAAGCTGTTCGGCATGGGCTATTCCTGGGGCGGGTTCGAGAGTCTGGCCATTCCGTTCGACTGCTCAAGCTATCGAACCGCCACCACATGGGCGCCGGAGGGTCCGGCGGTACGGCTCCATATCGGGCTCGAGAATGTAGAAGACCTCAAGGCCGATCTGGAACGCGGCTTTGCGGCCTTCAATGCCGCGTAAATCTGGCGAGAATCGGCCATCCGTAAAACGCCGTATTGGCAAGGCGAGCTCCGAACAAAAGGCGATCCCCGAACAAAAGGATTGATCCGCCGTCGTTTGGCGCTAGCCTCAACGTTCGAGTTCACATCCGGACGCGGAGATCCATGGGAAGTTTGGTCCTTCTTGATCTGATGGGCGGCGTGGCGCTGCTGCTGTGGGGCCTGCACATGGTTCACAGCGGCATTCTGCGTGCCTTCGGCCCGGACTTGCGGCTGTTGCTGGCGAAGGGGCTGAGCAACCGCGTGACCGCGTTCGCCGCCGGCCTTGGACTGACGGCGTTGCTTCAAAGCAGCACCGCCACCGCACTGATCACGAGTTCGTTCGCGGCGGAAGGTCTGGTCGGTTTGGTGCCGGCGCTCGCCATCATGCTCGGCGCCAATGTCGGCACGACCCTGATCGTTCAGGTGCTGTCGTTCGACATCGCCTCGGTCGCGCCAGTGCTGTTCGTGTTCGGCCTCATTGCCTTCCGCACCGGTCCCCGTTCGCGCTTCAAGGACGTAGGGCGCGTTTTTATCGGCCTTGGCTTGATGCTGCTGTCGCTGCATATCTTGCTCGATACGCTGGCGCCCGCGGAAAATGCACCCGGCGTCCGCCTCTTCATGAACGCGATCACCGGCGATCCCGTGCTCTGCATTCTGATCGGCGCAGCCGTGACCTGGATCGCCCATTCGAGCGTCGCCAGTGTGCTGCTGATCATGTCGCTTGCCTACGCGCATTTCGTCTCGCCCTACGCCGCGTTGGCGCTGGTGCTCGGCGCCAACCTCGGCAGCGCCATCAATCCGGTGTTCGAGGGCGCCCGCCGCGACGACCCCGCAAGTTACCGGCTTCCGCTCGGCAACCTCATCAACCGCTTGGCCGGCGTGTTGCTGGTCACGCCCTTGCTGCGGCCGATCACCGAGCATCTGCAGGCCTGGCAACCCGACGTCGCGAAGCTCACGGCCGAGTTTCACATCATCTTCAACGCCGCGATGGCGGTCATCTTCATCGGCCTGCTCGACGGCATGGCGCGAGTTCTCAAGAGATGTCTGCCAAGCCGCGTGCTGGAAGTCGATCCAACCCGGCCGCGCTATCTCGACGAAAGCGCGCTGGAAACGCCCTCGCTCGCTTTGGCGGACGCCTCGCGAGAAACCCTGCGCATGGGTGACGCCGTCGAAACCATGCTGCGCAAGGTGATGACCGCGATGATGACCAACGATCGCGCGCTGGTCGATCAGGTGTCGAAGATGGACAATTCCGTCGACGGTCTCGACGAGGCGATCAAGCTCTATATCACCAAGCTGACGCGCGGCAGTCTCGACGAGCGCGAAGGTAAGCGGGCGATGGAAATCATTTCCTTCGCCATCAATCTCGAACATATCGGCGACATCATCGACAAGAACTTGAGTGAGCTCGCCACCAAGAAGATCAAGCGCCGGTTCCAGTTTTCGCCGGAGGGCGCGGAAGAGTTATCCTCGTTCCACAAACGGATCATGGAGTCGCTCCGGATCGCATTCGGTGTCTTCATGTCCGGCGATGTCAATGAAGCCCACAAGCTGCTCGCCGAGAAGGCCGTGCTGCGCAACACGGAATTGGCTGCGACCGAACGGCATCTCGACCGGCTGCGCGAGGGCCGGCCGGAAACGCTGGAGACGACGTCGCTGCATCTCGACGTGCTGCGCGACCTGCGGCGAATCCACTCGCACATCTGCTCGGTCGCCTATCCCGTGCTTGACGCGTCGGGCGGACTGGCCGCCTATCGTGACAGCGAAAGCAGTCAGTTTGCGCTGCCTGCCGCGCAATCGCGCTGAGACATCAACCAATCCGTGACGGCTACGCGCGCCCCGTCTCGCTAGACGGCCTTTCAGGAGCGAAAGCGAGAGCGATAGTCTTGCGGCGTGACGGCCAGCAGCCGCATGAAGCTGCGGCGCATTGTTTCCTCCGATCCAAAGCCGCAACGTTGAGAGATTCGCTTCACCGGCAGGCGCGATTCCAGCAATAGGCGACGTGCCGCTTCCAACCGCAACTGCTCGACGGCGCGCGTCGGCGTTATGCCGGTCTCTTCCAAATAGCGCCGGCTAAAGCTGCGCTCACTCATTCCGGCCTGGCGCGCCAGGACCGCCAGGGAAATATCCTCGGCCAAATGCTTGTTGATCCACGCGTGAAGCGCGCCGAATCTGTCATCCGCCGCCTGTAGCGAGAGGGCTGCGCTGAATTGCGCCTGCCCGCCCGGACGCTTGAGGAAGACGACGAGATAGCGGGCGACGGCAAGCGCCGTTGCGTGGCCTAGATCCTGTTCCACCAGTGCCAGCGCCAGATCGATGCCGGATGTCACTCCCGCGGATGTCCAAACCGAACCGTCCCGCACGAAGATAGGATCGGACTCCACGCGTACCGAGGGAAAGCGCCGGGACAGTTCGGCGCATACCGACCAATGGGTCGCCGCCCGTTTACCGTCCAGCACACCTGCAGCAGCCAACAGGAACGCGCCGGTGCAGACGGATGCAACACGGCGCGCATTTCCGGCTCGCCGACGCACCCAATCGACCAGCATCGGGTCGGCCGCCGCGGCATCTACGCCCTCGCCCCCAGCAATGATCAACGTATCCAGCGACGCGCCGACCGTCGGCAGCGGGATCGTTGCAAGCGCCACGCCCGCAGAAGCTCTAACATTCCCGGCCACCTGCGCTACGACCTGGATGGTATAGGGCGGCTTTGCCCCCGCCTCGGCGATAATATCGTTGGCCGACGCAAATACCTGAACCGGCCCTGTCACGTCGAGCAATTGCACCGACGGGAAAGCGAGGATCTCGATGATCCGAAGCGGATTTGGCGGAGAACGAGGGACAATTGGCGCTCGCACACGCACCTCCTCAACTAGATAGGCCTCATCGACGCGATGATCGATAGGCGCGGCCGGGGAGGCCTTCCGGTCGGCCCGCTCAAGATCAAACCGCCAAATCGAGGAGATTTACGATGACCAACAATACGACCACTTTGACTTTCACGAAGAAGGACGCACCTGAATGGCTGTTAGCCTTTTGGAAGGAAATCGACGACAAGACTTTTGGCAAGGGCTTCGACTGTTTCGTGGAAGATGCCACGTGCAATCTCGGTGTCGCCGACTGGCAAGGACGGGAAACCATCCGAAACAATCTGCGCGCATTCATTGATACAGGATTCACCGCACTCCATGACGTAACCGAATACTGGGATGGCGGGCCGCTGAAGGTCTTTCGCGGTATCGTGACAATGACGCCGAACGACAGGAGCCAGAAGGTCGTGAGGCCGGTGATGACCCACTTCTTCTACATGGATGAGGCCGACCCCACCAAGGTTCGCCGCTGGATCGGCTCGGTCGGGCCGGTTGCCTTCTAGAGCATGATCCGGAAAAGTGGGTACCGGTTTTCCGAGAAGATCATGCTCAAACAAAGAGATAGAGCGAGATGACGATTCGAAGAAAAGTCATCACGCTCTAGGCACCGGCACGCGCTGGAATTGGGAAAAGCGCGAGCCAGCCTCGAAACCATGGGCTGGCTCGACTGTCGCGTGCCCCGTGGTACCCCGCCCCGCTATCTGCTGGCCTGCCGGCCGGTGAGAAGGATGAAATAGAGGTTGCGAATGTAGACCACGAGGCCAAGCGCCTGGCCCGCGATGAAGACCGGGTCCTTCCGGTAAAGCGCATAGACCAACAGCAGTGCGCCGCCGCCGATTGAGAAGAACCAGAACGCAACCGGGACCACGCTGGCGCGCGCCCGTTCCGAGGCGATCCATTGCACCACGAAGCGCATGGTGAAAAACCCCTGCGCCACGAACCCCAGCACGACCCAGGCATCGAACCTGATGACGAAGACGTCGTGCAGATAGTTGATCAGGTCAGTCATCGGACATCACCTCGGTCGCAACAGGCGTCGGCTTCTTGCGGCGGATCAGCCACCACACGCCCGCGAGATCCATGATCCCGATCCATAGCCGATCGAAGAAGCCGTAGTTCGACACGCCTGACCGCCGCGGCCGATCGACCACGTCGACATAGGCGATCTCATAACCCTCCCGGCGCATCAGCGCGGGCAGAAAGCGATGCAGCCCGTCGAAAAAGGGCATCATCAGGAACACCTCGCGCCGGAAGGCTTTCAGGCCGCAGCCGGTATCGCGGGTGCCGTCATGCAGGATCGCATTGCGGATGGCATTGGCGGCGCGCGACTGAAACTTCTTGAACCCGGTATCCTTGCGCCCGACCCGTTGGCCGGCGGCAAGGCCGGTGCGTTCGCCGCCCTTTTCAAGCGCCACGATCAAGTCCGGCAGGAACACCGGATTGTTCTGCCCGTCGCCGTCAAGCGTCGCCACGATGGCCCCGCGCGCGGTGCGCACCCCGCTGCGCACCGCGGCCGACTGGCCCGTCGAGATGGCATGACGGAGCTGGCGCAGATTCTTGCGCTGCTTCATCACCGCCGCGAGCCGCTCGGCGGTCGCGTCGGTCGAGCCGTCGTTGACATAAATGATTTCGTAAGCCCAGCGGCCATCGAGCGCTGCGGCAATCTCCTCGATCAGGGGCGCGATATTCTCCGCCTCGTTCCGCACGGGAACGACGATGGAAACCGCCACGGCTGGATCGGAAGAAGGCAAAATCGGGACTCACGGAGCGAATAGGCTTGCAAAAGACGGCGCCGGACGGCGCCGAAGGCGTCCGCTTCTTATGGGGCCAAGGGGCCGCGGGCAACCCTTTTGAGCTGTGCTAGAGCGTGATGACTTTTCTTCGAATCGTCATCTCGCTCTATCTTTTTGTTTGAGCGCGATCTTTTCGGAAAACCAGGACCCACTTTTCCGGATCATGCTCTATCGAGGGACAATTTTGCCATGATCGCGAATGTCAAAGGCGAGGCGACGCGCGGCAAACCAGTATCGCACGCCCATCGCACCGATCACGCCGAGCAGTCCGCCAGCCACGACATCACTGGGATGATGGGCCAACAGAACCAAGCGGCTCGCCGCGATCAGCAGCGCATAGACCGCCATCGCGATCCGCGTCTTCGGCCAGATCGCGGCGACCGCGAAGGCGAGCGCGAAACTTGTGACCGCATGGGACGAAGGGAGGCTGAAATAGGCCTCGGTTCCGTTGAATGGCGCGAAGTTGAACGGGTTGGCCTTGCCGCCCACGAAGGGGCGGCCGCGCCCCACCACCCATTTGATCACCTCGGACATCAGCACGGGGATGAGCACAGCGAAAAACAGATATTGCACACGCGTGCCGAAATGCGAGAGCCGGGCCCGCGATAATCCCTCACGCAGCGGGACGACAAGTCCAATCGCGATCAAGGCCGCCGCAAGCAGCCACAGCACATAGGCGTCCTTGCCGAAGTCCGTGAGGATGCGAACCGGCCACAGGCTTGGCGTGCCGCGCGGCGGCATCATGCCGATTTCGATCGTATCCAACGCCACCATCAGCGCGACGATGACAGCCGCGCCGATGGCCGTGAGCAGGAATGTGCGTTGCCTCAACCGGCGGAATGCAGCCGCGCGCGGCGGCGCCGACGGCGAGCGCACGAGCTGGATCGCCGATAGCTGTAACAACGCGAACACTTGCCAAAAATAGGACTGGGATGGCCCGGCGCCTGGCAAAGCGGACACCTCACTCCGTGCCTTCGGAGCGGAAGATCGCGATCGAAACGGCCCTGCCCTGCGAGATGTTGTAACCCTCGATGCGGTTTGCGACGTTGTAACGGAGCCCGATGACCTCCGCGCGCTGAACAAAGGCGCGCTCGGAGCGCTGCTCCACCAGCGCGAAGCGGCAACTGCCCTGGCTGAGGAAATCCGCGGCATGCGATCCGTCTGTCAGCAGCGTCGAGGTGTCGGTCATGAAGACAAGGCTCGGCTCGTGAAAGCCCGCTGCGGCGGCCTTCGGCCCGACGCACACGACGTTACGCAGGGCGCGTGCGATCTCCGCGCTCGGGAATAGCGGCGTCATTGCCGGCAGCACCGCGCCGTAGATCACGAAGGCGAGGAAAAGCGCGGCGACAAAAGTGTTCAAAAGCGAGCGCTCGGCGCGGTTGTCCTCATAAAGCCACCACGCGAACAGCCCAAAGATCAGCGCCCCCCCAACGAATGGCCAGGCGACGAACACAGGTTGCCGTGTCAGCTTGATCGCCGCGACAACGGCGATGATCGAAGCCAGCGCCGGAATTGCGAACCACCAGGCCGATCCCCGGATCAACCAGGAGCGCGACAGCACGCGCCGCTCCAACGCACCGGCGGTCAGGATGGCGATCGCCGGATAAAGCGGCAGCACGTAACGCGGCAACTTGGTCAGCACCAACTCGAAGACGATCCAGGACGGGATCAGCCACGCCAGGAGATATTGCGCGCCGGGTTCCCGCCTCGCCCGCCAGACCGCAGGCGCCGCCATGGCCGCGAGCGGCGCGCCAGGCCAGAACGTGATCCAGAACAGCAAGAGATAAAGTCCCGGCGGCGCACCGTGCGATTCCTGCGCGGCCAATTTGCTCAACATGTCGCCGCCGACCGAATCGGTGAAGAATGCGTCGCCAGCGCGCCAATAGATCGCGATGAACCACGGCAGCACCAACACCAGCGTCCACATCAGGCCCCAGACCGGACGCAGCCGCCACAGCCAGGATGCATCGCGGTCGAGGATCGCAAGCGTCGTGATCGTCAGCGCGACGAACATCAGGATCAGCGGGCCCTTGAGCAGGATTCCGCCGGCAAGCGCCGTCCAGAAGATGATGGGCCAGCTCCACGGCGGATGCGCGGGATCCTCGCCGCGCTGCCAGGACAGATAAACCCGCGCCAGCGCGCCCATCGCGGCGACCACCGTGAGCAGGAGCATCGCATCGGTCTTGGCGAGCCGCGCTTCGACACTGAGCAGCACCGAACTGCACATGATCAGCGCCGCCAACACAGCCCCGCGCCGAGTCACGAAGGCGAGCGCCGTCCAGTAGGTCAGAAGCACCGCCCCGATCGCGCCGATCAGCGAGGGAACGCGGTAGACCCAAATGCGAAGCTGCGCCCGCGGCAGGCCGAGCGCGGAGGCGGTCTGGACGGCGGCGGCCTGCATCCAGTATATGCCGACCGGCTTCTTGTAGCGCACCTCCTCCTGGAAGCGGATATCGACGTAATCGCCGGTCTCGACCATCTGCTTGGTCGCCTGCGCGAACCGCGCCTCGTCACGATCGATCGGCGGGATGTTGAAAAATCCCGGCAGGAACAGAAGCAGACCGCACAGCAGGAGGAAGGCAACCGCGCGGACATGGTCGGCGGTCACAAAATCGATCACGCGAACGAGCCGATTGCCCGGATTCACCAGGTTTTTCGGCTCTCGGGGCGCACCAAATCGGGGACGGGCATAGGTCTCGACCATCGGTTCCGCATACGCTGAAACCACCATCGGGACAACCGCTTAGGACGGAACTATTGTATTCTCACAACGACTGTGTCCGCCGCGCCAGTGGCGTCGATCACGGTGAGACGAGCAAAGCCCGGACCCGGCGGATCGATCAAGCGCTGGCGGCGGCCGTCGATTTCGCCTACCGAAATACCGTTCACCAGCATGGAGAGCGGCAGCACCCCGCCGGAAATCTTGACCGGCATGGCAGATGCCTCCCGGCCGCTCGCTCGGTCGACGTCGATGCGTGAGCCGTTCAACGGGAACTGGATATGCGGCGCCTGCTCGCCGCCGGTCCGCACCAATTCGCCAATCGGGCGGAACCGGCGCAAGGGCAACGGGAGCTTGGCGTTGCTAGCGACCAGCGCACCCTTTGGCGGCTTCGGCAGCGCCGCCGGCAATTTTCCGGTCCGGGCAAAGGCATCGAACAGGATCGGCGCCGCCGCGGTTCGGCCGACCAGGCCGGGAACCGGCGCGCCGTCGGGACGTCCGACCCAGACCGCGATGGTGACGTGGCCGTCAAAGCCGACCGACCAGGCGTCGCGATAACCGTAACTCGTGCCGGTCTTGAAGGCGATCCGGTTGGCGGCCGCGTTCGCCGGCGGCGGCGTGCCCAACAGCACGTTGCCGACCTGCCAGGCCGCGACCTGATCCATCAGCCGCCGCGGCTCGCGGTGATCGTCGTTAGCGCTCATGATCTCGTGCAGCGGGTGCGTGGTTCCGAGCCGCGGCAGCCCGGCATAGAGCAGCGCCAGATCCTGCAGCGTGACGCCGACGCCGCCCAGACCCATCGCAAGCCCCGGCGCCTCGTCCTTCGGCAACACCAGATTGGCGCCGGCCTGTCGGAGCCGTGACGACAGCCGGCTGGCACCGACGCGATCAAGCAGCGCGATCGCCGGCACATTGAGGGAGAACTGCAGCGCCCGGCGCACCGGCACGGTCCCCTGAAAGGTCTGGTCGAAATTCTCCGGTGCATAGGAGCCGAAACGGATCGGACGATCGTCGATCAGGCTCTCCGGGTGAACAAAACCATCCTCGAAGGCGAGGCCGTAGATGAAGGGCTTCAGCGTCGAGCCCGGCGAGCGGACGGCACGGGTCATGTCGACCTGCCCTGCCCGGCTGTCGTCGAAATAATCGGCGGAGCCAACCCGCGACAGCACGTCGCCGTTTTCATTGTCGACAACGATAATCGCGACCGAAATGTTCGGCCCCAACGCGATGGCACGGTCGCGCGCCAGCGGTTCGAGCACCTTCTGCAGGCCCTGATCCAGCGTCAGCCGGATGACCGGCGCATCCTTCACGGTGGCCATCGCAGAATCTGAGGAATGCGGCGCCAGGATCGGCATCGGCTTGCGCAGCTTCGGCACCGGTGTCGCCTTCGCTTGGGCTGCGTCCTCCGGCGAGATGGTGTGCTCCTCCACCATGCGATCGAGCACGCGGTCGCGTCCCTCGCGCGCGGCGAGCGGATAGCGATCGAGCCGGCGCCGTTCCGGCGATTGTGGCAGCGCCACCAACAGCGCAGCCTCAGCCAGCGACAGCCGTTTCGGCTCCTTGCCGAAATAGCCGATCGATGCCGCGCGAATGCCTTCGAGGTTGCCGCCATATGGCGCCAGCGCCAGATAGAGATCGAGGATCTGGTCCTTGTTCAGCCGCCGCTCGATCTCAAGCGCGCGCGCGATCTGCCGCAGCTTGGCGGAGAACGAGCGCTCGCGCCGCGGCTCCATCAGCCGCGCCAACTGCATGGTGATGGTCGAGCCGCCGGACACGATATGACCGCGGGTCGTCAGTTGAAACGCGGCGCGCGCCAAGGCCAGCGGATCGACGCCGCCATGGGAATAGAAGCGCTGATCCTCATAGGCGAGCAACAGCTTGAGATAAGTCGGGTCGATGTCCTTGTTGGCGTCGACCGGGAGCCGCCAGCGACCGTCAGCCATCGCATAGGCGCGCAACAGCTTTCCATTGCGATCGATGATCGTGGTGGAGACTTGCCGCGCTTGCGCCAGCGGCAGAGGTCCGAGCGAGATAGCCCAACTGGCGAAGGCGATGCTGACGATGCAGATCGCCACGAACGTAACGGCGATGAAACGAACACCGCGCCGTCCACCACCACGGCTGTCAAGGCCCGGCTTGTCCCGGCCATCCACGTCTTCGTTCGCGGCAGGCAAAAAAGGCGTGGATGCCCGGGGACAGGCGAGCGGAAGCGACGCCGTCCTTTGGACGGCCATGTCCGGGCATGACGACTGAGTTTGCGGACCGCCATCACTCATTTCGCCGAACGCACCTCGACCGATCCCGTACCTGTCCGGCCATAGCGTGAGGGATTATACATGTCCTCGACATAGGCCTGCGGCAGCACGTATTTCCCGGCAGTGACCGCGCGCACGACATAGGCGACGGTGAACACCGCCTTGCTGTCGGTCGCGCGGTCGACCGCCGCGGTGAAACGGTCATCGCGGAACTCGGTATTGACTGGCTCCTGGCCATCCTCGATCCAGTCCAGCGTTCCACTGTCGCCGGACGACACCAGATGCGGATTGTCGATCTCAAGCCCTGCCGGGAGATAATCCGCAACCATGATGTGTCCGAACTCCGGCTTGGCCTCGGTGATCTTTAACACCACGGCGAACCGGTCGTTCTGCTTGGCCTTGGTGACATCCGCGGGCTTGCCGTCGAGCGTGAAGTAACTTCGCTCGATCTTGAAGCCGTTGGACGCAGCGGGCTCCGGCGTGACCGGCGAGCCGGACACCGAGACCACCGCCTGCACCGGCGCATCGCCCGTATTGGCGATCTTGATCGGCTTGTCGGCGACGTCGGCCGCCCTGTAATTGCGATAAAGCGCGGTCTTGACCGGCTGGCCATCGACATCGAGCAACAGCGTTTCCTTCGCGAGCGCGCGGGCCGCGAGCACCATCCAGGCATTTTCCTGCGTGGACGTGTATGGCGATAATCCCCGCGCCGCTTCGACCCGCAACACGGCCTGGGTGAGGGTTGCGTGCGGCGCGTTGCCTTCGCTTGCGAGCGAGACGAGAGCGGCGGCATCGCGCAGCGCCGAACCGTAATCGACGCGGCCGAACTCAAGCGCAGGCTTCGGCGCGAGGCTGTCGAGCGCCGCGCCATAGACCCGCTCCGCCCGATTGCGGTCGCCGACCAGCGCCAGCGCCGCCGCGAGCTGCGACTTCGCAATCGGCGTCGCCAGATTGTTCAGCTTGGTGTCGGCGAGGTAGCGCAAATCGCCGATCGGCGCGGCGCCATTGCGCGCGAGCACATAGAGGCCGTAGGCGAGATCGCGCCCGCCATCCTTTTCCGGCTCGTTCGCGTTCACGACGGAGTTGCGGACGCGGTCGAGCGCGGCCTTGAACAGGACGTCCGGCACCACAAACCCCTTTTCGCGGGCGCGGGTCAGGAAATCCGTCACATAGGCATCGAGCCATGCGTCGTCGCCGCCCGCCGACCACAGGCCGAACGAGCCGTTCGAACCCTGCCGCGCCAACAGCCGCTCGATCGCATCCTTGATGCGCTGGTCGACATTGGCATCGAGCGCAAGATGCGCGCCGGCCGCGAGCTCATTGACATAGAGCAGCGGCATGGCGCGACTCGTGATCTGCTCAGAACAGCCATGCGGATAGCGATCGAGCGCCTGCAGGATGGTCGCCGCATCAAGTGCGGTGGAAAGCCCCGCCGACAGCGACACAGTGCCGGTGCCGGGCACGAGGTCGGAGAACATGTCCGGCGTCAGCGTCAGGCTCTCGCCTTTCGCGAGCGTCCGGATCGAGCGTCGCGCCAGGACTTGCGTCGCAGGCTTGACCTCGAGCGCGTAATGCCGCGCCAGCGTCAACCCGTTCGGCCCTTTGATGTCGACGTCGAACTGCGCCGTGCCGGCGCCGCCGGCGTCCAGTCCCAGCGTCGTTGAGCTGCGCTGCTTGGCGGCCAATTTGAGCGTGGTGTCGGGATTGCCCGACACTTTGACCGGGCCTGAGGATTTGACGCTGACGGTGTAGTCGCCGGCCTGTCCCTCGACATTATCGAGGTCCATGCTCATCGTGCCGTGATCGCCGTTGAGCAGGAAGCGCGGCAATGTCGCGGTCAGCACCACGGGATCGCGTACCGTGACATCGATGGTGGCACGGCCGAGTTTCGTGGCGGTCCACGCCACCGCCATCACGCGCGCGGTGCCGGCGAATTCCGGGACATCGAAACTGATCGCGGCCGTGCCGTCGGCGGCGACGGTGACGATGCCTGAGTAGAGCGCGAGCGGCTTCTGCGTCGGCGGGCTGCCCTGCAGCTCGGCCCCAGCATCGCCGCCGGACTTGATCTGGCCGCGGGTGCCTTGCATGCCGTCGATCAATTGCCCGTAGAGATCGCGGATCTCCGCGCTCAACTGGCGCTGGCCGAGATAATAGTCGTCGGGCGCCGGCGGCTTGTAGTTGGTCAGGTTGAGAATGCCGACATCGACGGCGGCAACGACGATCTTGGCGTCCTCGCCGGGATTGATACCGTCAAGCTTGACCGGAATCTTCAGCGCGGCGTTCGGCCGGACCAGCGCGGGCGGCGACAGGTTGATGCTAAGCGTGCGCGTCTTTTTGTCGATGCCGAACCATTTCAGCCCGATCGCCCGTCCCGGCATGCGTTGCGCCGCCGTGTCGAGCGGACGGCGCAGGGTTGCCATCACATAGGCGCCGGTGCCCCAATCCTTGCCGACGGGAATCTTGACCTGCGCGGTGCCTTGCTTGACGTCGATTGTTTGCGTCGTGAGCAGCCGGTCGCCCAGCACGTTGACAGTCAGCTTGCCGGCGGTGCGCGCATTGACCGACACCACCATGGTGTCGTCGGATTGATAGTCCTGCTTGTCGATCGAGGTCTCCAAAAGGTCCGGCGTGTCGGCGCTGCCGTCGGAATACCAGCCGACGTCGAACTGCACCGAGGTGATCGGACCATCGGCCTCAGTCGACTTGACGTCGAGACGATAGCGGCCGGGCTGCGGCGACAGCGTGATCCGCGACGGCTGGTCGGCGGCAATCGTGAGATCGCCATCGGCGACGCGGGTGGTCGACTTGACCGGCTCGTATTCCCAGTAGGAATTCTGCCGATACCATTGATAGCGGGATTCCAGTTTCAACAATTCGTAGCGCAGGCCGTCGCGCGCTAACGTCTTGCCGTCGGGCGAGGCGAACACGACGTCGAATTCGGCCTTGTCGCCTTCGGCCACGCTCTTGTCGCCAAACAGCGGCCTGACGCCGATCTGCGCGGCTTGCGACGCGACCGGCAGCACCAACTTGCGCTCGACCGCGCGGCCGCCGGTTTCCGCCATGCGGATGAAGATCTGGGCTTCCTGCGGGCGTGTCGAGGTCGGCGGCTTGGCGAGGCTGACGGCGAAGGTCGCCGCGCCGTTGGCGTCGGACTCGGGCAGGTTCTCGATCGGCGTGCGCTCGTTGCTGGTGGTCTCCTCATCCGCGACACCGAACTGATATCCAGCGAAACCCGGGCGCTCGGTGGCCGGCGCAACCAGCATATCGCCTTCGAGCTGCAGGTTGGAGGCCGGAGCGCCATAGAGGAAATGACCGTCGACCTTCAGTTCTACCGGAGCGTCAGCCTTGATCAGCTTGTCCTTGGAGGTGAGAGCGAATTCGAGCCGTTCCGGGACGTAGTCCTCCACCATGAAGGTGGTTTCGCCGACGGACGCGCCCTTGGGATCGGTGAAGGCCCGCACCCGCCAGGTCCCGCTCGGGACCGCGGAATTAAGCGGAACCGTGAGCGACCTGCCGCCCGCGCCCTGATCGGACAATATAGCGCGGCGATATTCGACGCCGTCGGGACGCTCGATCACCAGCGACAGCGGACCGCCGGAGATGGCATTACCCAAGCCATCCCGCAGCAGTGCGGTCAGATAGACAGTCTCGTTCGAGCGATAGACGCCGCGCTCAGCATAGACGAAGGCGTCGGCGCCGGCCGGCGCTTCCCGACCCGCGACGCCGCGATCGCTGAGATCGAACGCGCTGGATTTGAGGCTTAAGAACGCGTAGTCCGTTTTCTCGCCCGACACCGTCAGCATCGCCGGCGACAGCCCGCCCTCGCCGCGCGCAAGCCCCGTTTCGAACAACACGTGGCCGGAGTCGTCGGTCTTGCGGGTCGCGAGAATTTCGTTGTTGCGCGCGATCAGCCGCACCTCGGCCCGCGCCACCGCGGCCGTCGAGGCCAGCGAATTGACGAAGACATGGACGCCGTCATTACCGGAGAAGGCCGACACGCCGAGGTCGGAGACGATGAACCATTGCGTCGCCAACTGGCCGTCGTCGTCGCTGCCCGGCCCCTTCACAGCCGCCGTCATGACATAGACGCCCGGCTGCAGATCGCCCTGCGCCTGGTCGACCGGAAACGCTGTCGTGACGTCCTGGTTCAGTGTGGTGTCGGTCGCAAGCTCACCCGACCAGACCTTGATGCCGCGCTCGCCCCCGAGATCGGAAAGCTGATATCGGCTCAACGGCCGCTGAAAATCGCTGTCGATCACTGTGTTGATCAGATTACGGTCGCCGATCCGGAACACAGAGATCGTGACCGCCGACGTGTTGACGCTGACGAGCGGAATGCCGCGCTGACCGGTGCGCGGCAGCACATAGGCGCGGCCGGTGAAGTGCACGAACGGCTTTCTGTCCCGCACATAGATGTTGAACTCCGCCGATTTCGGCAGGCCCTCCTTCACCGCGGACGGCAGGCCGGCGCGCAAATTGATGTTGTAGCGCTCGCCATGCTTCAAGCCGTCGACGCAGAGCTGCTTGTCCTCCGACGACAGTGCCGGCTTGTCGGTTCCGGCCAGCGCGACGTAGGGCGTGAAATCGGTACGCTTGGCCAATTCCTCGGAAAACTGGAAACAGGCCCGGGGCGAAGCCGAATCGGAATCGACAGTGTAGTCCAGGAGCCGGAAGCCGTGCTCGTCACGCAGCTTTTCATACTGGCCACGGACCTCGGCGACCTCGCGCAGATCGAGCGACATCCGCAGCGCGTCAAGCGCCGGGCGCCACAGCTTGCGGTCCGACAGCGCGCGACCGAGCACGCCGAGCGCGTCGGCCTCATCCTGCGGATTGGCGGCGCGCTGATAGGCGAGATAGGCCGCGGTCGAGGCGCGCTCCAGGAAAAAGGTCTGCTCGCTGGAATTGGAGGGTCGTATCTGGAAGATGGTGCGGGCTAATCTCAGCCAGTTGCCGCTGTCATCGGGCGCGGTGGCGGCGATCTGCCCGAGAATCTGCAGGCCGTTGCGAAAATCATTGCGCTTGAAGGCGGCATCGGCGTCGCCGTGCAGGGTTGCGGAGGACTTCGAAACCGGCCCTGCCTCGCTCTTAATCTGGGCCTCAAGCTTGATCGCGGCGTCAGCGAGATCGTCGCGCTTGAAGGCCTTGTCCGCCGCCTGCGCTGCGACCAGGCCAAACACGAGCGTTGCGCAAACCGTTACGGCGCGAACCAAACCGATCATGATGGAACTCCCTGGGCCGCGGACGAACGCCGCGCATTGATCAAACAAGTGCGAAACGGTGACGGGCTGATGGCGGCCAAACAACAGTAGCATAAAGTCGCATGCGGCATGGCGCGGCCAACTCTTGGCAAGGACCCTCGGCAAGACCTGGGCTACCGCCGGTGGGCAGCCGGCGGCCCAGCATGGAGTGCCTCCGGGGAACCGAAGGATAGCCTCCCCGCCTCGCTTAGTCGTCAGGCCGTGGAAAATGGTTCGGCAAAATGGCTTGGAGGGGTTGGCGCAAAAGCGGATTTTTCATATTGGCAGTGCTATGAAGGCGCTGCGATAGGTCACCCCCGACGGTCCCATAGCTCAACTGGATAGAGTAGCGGATTTCTACTCCGCGGGTTGCAGGTTCGAGTCCTGCTGGGACCGCCAACGAAGCGAAGCGAAAAAGCCCTGTAATCAAGGGCTTTTATGCGACTAGGCGATTTCAGCACTTCACGCTTTGCTGAGAACATTAGCAGATCAAAGCCGACATAAGACGGACGAAACCGAGCAAAAGTCCCGGAAAAAGTCCCGGACTGATTTCGCACAGCGAAACACGGCGTGGCCTGGCATCCCACGACCAGGCGACATCGGCAATAAAGGACGCGCCTCGCAACGAACATGACCTTGCGGACGCGGCGATCGAAGCGCGTGCCGAGCAGTATCTACAGCTGATCTCGGCTGCGCTTTTCAGATCGTGGCAACGATCGCAGGCATCGCCGGCCTGTGGTGGCTCGCACTGCGCTGACACAACGAAAGGGCCCGCGAGCGCGGGGACACCGTTTGCGCCGCTTTTTTTGACGATTTTGGAACCGCCTGATTTCCGCTATTGATGTTAGCCCGCCGATGCGGCAGATGCCGATGTTTCCGCGGCGCAACGATTGACATCGCGACGTGCCCTCACGTCCGTTCCGCTCATAGGCCGCCGCATGAAATTGGTTGATTCCAGACCGTTCTCAGATCCGGAAGCTACGGCCCGAAAGCTGCTCGAGATCGCCAATTCCGTCGAGCCGGTGCAGGACGGCCGCATCCATATCGAGAAGATCAACGGGCCGTTCCTGTAAAGGGAGGGCGGCTCGCCGGCCGAATACGGCGCCGGCCTGAAGCTAGCGATCAATCGCGGCTGGCTGTGGCTGCACGAGTCCGGGACGTTCGTGAAATTCACGGATGCGGGGAGCGGCGCTGTTCGCCAAACCTTCACCGAAAACCCTAACGGAGATTCTCTATGCCGAAGGTCGACGATGTAGCTTGGATGAGCCAAAGACACGGCTTTATGGTTCGCCAGGATAATGATCAGCTGATCGCATCATTCGAGTTCACTAGCGAGGCCGAGGCGCAGGCCGCGCAAAAGAAGATGCAAGAGATCTTGGCGACCTGCGTTAAGGCGATGGGCTACGCCTGAGTCCCGAGAGCGCGCGCTCGCAACTCGCACTACGCTGACACAACGAAAGGGCCCGCGAGGCGCCGCCGTGGCCGTGGATAGGTCCGGGTTTACGGCAACTGCGGTCGACTTGCGTGCCGAAGCACCAAGTCGGAAATGCATTCTGTGACTTTGCCAGCATCACTGTGTTTCTGCCGGCATTCTTCCCGAATGCGGTTGATCTGGCTGTGGTCGCGGCGCAGATCAAAGGCCGCGTAGACAACCGCGAGGAAACAAACCGCGAATACCGCGATGCCGATCGCCCTCATGCGCGCCTCCCTCCCAAGATACGCCGCCGACGCCTCAAGCCTAGCGAAGCCCAGGCGCGCACGATAGAGGCAAACGCAAGCCCGACCGTGACGGAAGGCAAGGCGGGTTTTTCGTTGCGGGCTGAGATGATAAGGCCCCGCGAGCAGGGACATGCTCGCGGGGCTCGACGGGGCGCACACTGTCCCGCCATTCGTCCGGAGGAGGCGCGGTGGGACGAATTTAATCCGCCGGCGTAATGTACGTAGTATTCCTTGTTGAGCTCGAACTGCTCTGCGGTCTCCAGCGAGATCATCGTGAAATGAAACTGCCCTGATGGCGTCGCATTCCAGAACTTCGTGTTCTCGTGGTTCGGGTCGCCGTTGCCGTAAACCGGATGCAGCTTGATCGTCCGTTGCTCGGCCGGCACGTAATGGCTCTTTCCGGCTTACGGACGACTACGTTTCAACCGCGACCGACGATGTGTCGCTGCAGCTCAGCAAAGCCGGCGTTCGCCTTGCGATGATCCTGAACCAGGCGCTGCGGAATCCTGACGTGCCGGCCCGCTGATTGCGGCTGGCACGGCCGGGGGGCGGTACGTCGGTGCAGTTCAGCGTCCATGTTGGCGATGGGCTCGAACCCGCGACCTCCGGCGTGACAGGCCGATAAATCTCCTGAAACTACAATGCCATCTGACACTTTTAGACCCGCCAAAGGGCACGAAATGCGTCCAAAGTGTCAATATTCAATATATATTCAATATAAAGGGTTGGTGTTCCGCTAGGGAGCGCCATCGATGCCGTACCGACCGGTCTTCTGCACATGACGCGGAACAGGTGGAAAAGCCAAAGCTCCCCCGATTTCGAATCCCTGCCTTGTGTTACCAGCCCGGAACGCGAGGCGGCCGCGAAGGATTCTATCGCGCTGCGGAGGAGCGTCTCGATGCTGGTGATGAAGGAGCGGCGGCCCGCCTTCCGGACGATGGAAGGATGGGCAAGATGCGTGCTGCTGGAAGCCGGCGCGATCCGTGAGTGCGATGAACACGGCTGGATGAAGGACCGCGCCGATCCGCATGCTCGCGAGCGCGCAATCGAGTGCGCCCGCGAAAATCCGCCGGTCGGCATCTCGCCGGAGCAGGCGGTGAGAGCAATTGACGACGTGCTCGGCTCGATCGGCGATATCTGCCCGGAGTGCCCGCCTGGAGTTTAGGCCGACTTGCGCTGCGGCTTGGCCTTCTTCCCGACCGTGTCTTTGGCGGCCTTCTTGCCTTCGATCGGCATCAGCATTTCCTTCTGTCCTGCGGCCGCCTTGCGCGGCTTCTTCGAGGACTTCGCCGGTTCGGCGCCACCGATGCTCTTCCGAAGGGCTTCCATCAGGTCGACGACGTTCTCGCCGCGTGGCCGGGCCTTCGCCGTGATCGGCTTCCCTGCTCTCTTTTGGTTGATGAGGTCGACCAGCGCCGCTTCGTAGTGATCCTCGAACTTCTCCGGTTCGAACCGTCCCGATTTCTGGTTGACGATGTGTTTGGCGAGGTCGAGCATGTCCTTCGTGAGTTTGACGTCCTGGATCTCGTCGAAATACTCCGCCTCGGATCGGACCTCGTAGGGGTAGCGCAGCAGCGTGCCGACCAGGCCCTTGTCCATAGGCTCGAGCGCGATGATGTGCTCGCGACTGGTCAGAACCACTCGTCCGATCGCCACCATGTTCATCTCGCGGATGGTCTCGCGGATCACAGCGAACGCGTCGTGTCCGACCTTGCCGTCCGGACGGAGATAGTACGGGCGGATGATGTAGCGAGGATCAATCTCCTCGCGCTGCACGAATTCATCTATGTCGATGGTGCGAGTGGATTCCAATGCGACGTTCTCGAGCTCCTCCTTCGTCACCTCGACGAAGGTGTCGGTGTCGACCTTGAAGCCCTTCACAATGTCCTCGTTGGGCACTTCTTCGCCGGTCTCGGCGTCCACGCGCGTGTATCTGATGCGATGACCGGTATTCCTGTTAATCTGGTTGAAGCTGATCTTTTCGGAATCGGAAGTGGCCGGATAGAGCGCGACGGGACAGGTGACGAGCGAAAGGCGCAGGAAGCCTTTCCAGTTGGCGCGAGGGGCCATCGACGAAAAACTCCAGTTACACTTGGATTCAAGACGAACAAGCAACCATGGTTCCGACAGCCAATCTGCTAGCCCGCCAATTTATTTTTGCTATCCGCGCAGCGCCGCGAGATCAATGGTATTCTAATACAATGTTGAGAGTTGCTCGAGGCCGGCCGCCGTCGTTAGGCTTGACTGATGTGCAACCTCTATTCGATTACGACCAACCAGGAAGCTATCCGCGCCTTGTTCCGGGTGATCAACAGGTATGTCGGCAATCTGCCGCCGATGCCGGGGGTGTTTCCGGACTATCCCGCGCCCGTGGTCCGTAATGCTGGTGCCGACCGCGAGATAGCGATGATGCGCTGGGGAATGCCGCCACCATCGCGCACGGCCGGCCCGCCCGTCACGAACATCCGCAACACCTCCTCGCCGCACTGGCGGGCATGGTTGGAGCCTAAGAACCGCTGCCTTGTTCCGGCAAATAGCTTCGCCGAATACGCGCCGGAGCCGAACCCGGAGACCAAAAAGAAAGACGTCGTGTGGTTCGCGCTCAATGAGCACCGGCCTCTGTTCGCGTTCGCTGGCATCTGGACGGAGTACAGGGGGGACCGTGGCACGAAAGCCAAGCCGATCCCCGGACCTCACCTCGTGTACGGCCTTCTAACGACGGCGCCGAATGCGGTGGTTAAGCCCATCCATCCGAAGGCGATGCCGGTGATCCTGAGGACCGATGAGGAGTACAAGGTTTGGATGCGTGCGCCATGGGACGAGGCGAAGTCCCTGCAAAGGCCGTTGCCCGATGACGCGCTCAAGATTGTGATGCGAGGCGTTGACAAGGAAGACAAGGCCGCGGCCTGATTATGGGAACGGACGCGAGCTAAATCGCTCGGCCTTATGTATAGTGGACGTACTGTTTATGCGGTGCCGCGATGCAAGACATGCAGGCCTATTTGGAAAAACTGCACCTGGACGCGGTGGATTGCGCGTTGATCAGCAAGCTTGCGACTGATCCGAAGAAGAAGGAACTGTTCGACCGGCTCGCGCAACACCTGGCGAGTCTGGCGTCAGAGCTAGAACGTGCGATCGAAGCGAAAGGAACAGGCAGGACATAGCGGCCGTCACTCCGCGCGCCTGTTCATCAAGATACATTCGCTGTTACTTTCACGGAACGTCGCCGCTCTTCCTTCTCCCACCGATTGAGTGGGGCTTGTTCAAAAAGTACTCCCGGTTTCCCGTGGCCGCTTCTGCGCACTGGTCAATAGCAACGATGATTGCCTGGACGTGCTGATAGCACCACCCTTCCCGGGTCGCCTTTCTACGCACGTCCTCAAGGGCTTTAAGCCAGGGTGATAAATCGGGCTCGTCGCAGAACCACCGAGTTGGCTGGACTACCATTGCCGGCCTCCCAGCACTTTTCCTTTCATGGGATGCTTCTGTTCGGCCTTCAGTTTGTCCCTCTGAGACCGGCACAGAATCAGAGTTGATAAGATTCTCGGAAAAATCTCGCGCCCGGCGGGGAATCGACAGCTTCGAGACTTCTGATACGTTGGTTCGATCGATCAGCCGGCGTGTAACCAAGTCAAGCCATGCCTTACCAACCA
>WNGJ01000483.1_pt1 | contig 36105 bp, 28 predicted proteins | sample 5400611 | NCBI WGS metagenome assembly WNGJ01 (sample SAMN13153375, study PRJNA577476) | soil metagenome | isolation source: 40 cm soil or saprolite under Garry oak tree replicate 1 | place: USA:California | collected 2016-06-15
AACCGCGACGTCATCCGTTATGAATTCGATTGGCGAGGGCGAGTACGGTGGTGGAGTGAGGAACGGCTGTACACGCTCCTGGCGCGGTTCGGCTTGACGCGCAGGCAGGGTGACCCACGCGTTGCGAAGGCGTGGGTCGAGTTCATTCTCGACAACCTGGCGGCCTTCGAGTCACTCTACGGGTTGCTGGCAGACCAGGCGTCGCGCGATCGGCTGGTCGAAGTATTGCTGCTCCGCATTCTGGGTGGGCGACACGTCCGGCTCACCGCCTATCGCGAGGGCAACGACGAAGCCAGCGCTCGGGTGCAGAAGCTGCTGATGCGAAAGAACACCCATGCCGTTCCGAATTACATTCGCCCGCTGCACCTTTGGAAAATTCCCGGACACGAGAAGCCGATCGAGCTGCACGCCGACGGGTTCACGGTCCGCAATACCTTCTTACTCGACGAATACATTTATCGATCCGATCGGGTGGAGATCGCAGCTAGTCCCGGTGACGTTGTGATCGACGGCGGGGGTTGCTGGGGGGACACGGCGCTCTACTTCGCAGATCGGGTCGGGCCGACGGGAAGAGTCCACAGCTTCGAGTTCGACCCCGAAAACCTCCGGGTCTTTGATGAGAATCTCCGTCTGAACTCTCATCTGAAGGATCGGATCCAGGTCGTTCCTTTCGCTCTGTGGAACGTGTCTGGACAGAAGCTGGGGAGCACGGGGAGCGGAGCGGCTTCATCCCTCTCTGTGAACGCGTCGTCGGGCTCACTGGCCGAAACCCGATCGATCGATGATTACGTCCGCGCGGGTTCCGGCAAGGTGGACTACATCAAGCTCGACGTCGAGGGAGCGGAGTTGAACGCGCTTCGCGGAGCGGAATCGACGTTACGAACATTCCGCCCCAAGCTGGCTGTCTGTCTCTATCACCAGATGTCCGACTTCGTGCGCATCCCCGCCTACCTGGAAGGTTTGGGCTTGGGTTACTCGTTCTATCTTGGGCATGTCACCCGCTACCACGAGGAGACGGTCCTGTTCGCGTTGCCGAATGCGTGACCCGAAGGAAGCGGTGGCGAAGGTCCTCGCCTTGGCGCCGGGATTTCGCTTTCAAGGAAGCGCGCCTTGATAACGCATTTATTTTCCACTTTCGTGCTCGTGATCGTAATCGCAATGGCGGTCGATCCGTTCTCGCGTCCATTACGAGCAGTAGCAGACTGACAATAAAGGTGTGAAAGTTCTTTACGTGCAATACGCGAATCCGGCAGCGTATCCGCCACTGCAACACAGCGCGCGCATTCTGGCAGATGACGGTGCGAAAGTTCTTCTGCTCGGAATCGTTACAACCGGTACTGAGGCTCTCGAATTTCCGATCCACAAGAATATCGACGTTCGAGAAATGAAATCTTGTGGACCGGGAATTCGGCAGAAGACTCACTATTTGCTATTTTGTTTGTGGGTGGCGTGGACCGCACTAAGTTGGAGGCCGAAGTGGCTGTACGTATCGGACGCACTTGCATCTCCGATTGCTTGGCTTCTAACATTTTGGCCCGGATTCGACGTGGTTTACCATGAACACGACACGCCCGCCGAAGTAAATGCGAACACACCGGCAGTAACGCGGTTCATGCGCACCGTATTATGGACGCGACGGCGCATTGCTCGCCGGGCCAAGCTCTGTGTTCTCCCCAACGAAAAGCGGGTCGAAGCCTTCAGGGCGCAGACGCAGACAAATCGGCCGCTGTATTGCGTCTGGAATTGTCCATCGCGGCTGGAGGCAGCGGCTGTTACGTCACATGTTAGTAGCGACCAGCTGACAGTGTTTTATCATGGTTCGATCGTTCCGGATCGCCTTTCGTTGAATGTCGTTCGTGCGTTAGCTGAACTGCCCCACGCGGTCAGCCTGGAATTTGCGGGCTATGAGACGATCGGACATGAAGGTTACATCCGCGAAATCCTTGCTGAGGCTGAGAGGATTGGCGTATTAGATCGAGTTAAGTATATCGGTGCCCTGCCACGAGCCGAATTGCTTCCGAGATGTTCTCAAGCGCACGTTGGATTGTCGGTTTTCTCCCGAGACTCGCAGGATCTCAGCATGGCTACAATGGTCGGAGCTTCCAATAAACCTTTTGATTATCTCCTTTGCCGTCTCGCGCTGTTGGTTTCCGACTTACCGGACTGGAATCGCGCGTTCGTCGAACCGGGCTTCGGACTCTCATGCAGTCCTGAAGACCCTCAAAGTCTCGCCGCTGCTTTGCAGTGGTTCGTTGATCATCCACAGCAGAGAAAGGAAATGGGAGAAAAAGGCCGTCAACGAATTCTGGCGGATTGGAATTATGAGGCACAATTTGGGAAAGTCCGTCGGCTGATCGAGCACGAACAATCGCAGAAAGATGCCGGAAGACGGTCTTGAATTTCCACATGTTAAAACGTTTTCTGAAGCGTTTCGTCTCAAGAACTTGGTACCGTCCGGGCGTCGTGCGTAAGATATTGGCCGGGCCTTGCAAGGGATTGCGCTATCGAATATTTCCAGAGTACGGTCTATCGCCAATTCTCGGCGGCTGGGAAGCCGATGCACAGGCGTTGATGGTCAAATACATTGGTCCAGAATGGGTGGTTTACGATATAGGGGCGAACTACGGAATCCACACGCTACTGATGGCTAGGCTGGCATATTCTGGTTGCGTTTATGCTTTTGAGCCGATACCACAAATCCTGTCGGCGCTTCGAGAGAACGTGTCCTTGAACCGTTTTGACAATGTCATTTGCGTCCCGCTGGCCATATCCGATCGCGTTGGATCTTGTTCCTTCGTCGCAGGACATCATCGCGGTGCGGGACATCTGATTGACAACAGCGTGGTCGAGGAGAATGCCATAACGGTGAAAACGATAACTCTGGACAAATTCGTTTTCGACGAGGGTCATGATAAGCCTAATCTCATCAAAATAGATGTTGAGGGTGCAGAATCGAGGGTTCTGCTTGGAGCGGCACAAATTCTGCGCGAAGCGCGCCCGATCCTGTTAGTTGATCTGCATACCCCAGACCAAGATGTTGCGGTAGGGCAGATATTGCAGAAAAATAATTACTCGGCGTATCGGGTCCCAGGTGGGGAGCGTGTGCAGAATCTAGAAAAAGGCTGGCCGCACTTGACTGGACTGTGGGGTCAATTTATTGCGTTGCCGCTTTAATCATGGAAACGCCGGTACATCCTGCTGCGGTCCACAGAAATTTCTCAGACGCATATTTGTTGGCCGAAAGAGCCGGTGTAGAAGCAAACCCATTCCTCACAATCGCAATCCCACAATATAATCGCCGCTGTTATTTAGAGGTGAATCTCGCGAGCATTTTTGCTCAAACTTACAAAAATTTCGAAATCTTGGTCTCGGACGACGCTTCTTCCGATGATTCCAACGAGGTAATCCCGGCGCTTCTGGATCAATCGCACCGGTTCTACCGATATTATGCGCAGCCGACCAACTTAGGATACGACCGCAATGTCCGTTTCTGCTTGAGTGCAGCGCTTGGCAAGTACGTCATGATTCTAGGAAACGATGATTCGCTCGTTGCGCCGGATAATCTTGAGAAAATCGCGGGTGCGCTCCAAGAACTCGACTGTCCGGAAGTTGCAATCACCAATTATCAGGATTGGGAGTCAGGGGACGTTTCGCGGCGCGCTTACGGTACGCTTATTCTCGGTTCTGGGCCCTGGAAGGCCGCACACTATTTTCGATCATTTAGTTTCACGAGTGGGCTGATTTATAAAACAGCTGAAGCATCAAGACACGAAACGGATAAGTGGGACACATCGATCTATTATCAAATTTATCTCGCGTGTCGCATCATGGCGGCTGGTGGGCGAATGGCCGGATTGGATATCTGTGCAGTTCGCGATCACATCCGGCTTAATGGAGAGCTCTTTCCAGGGACATACCGGGTCAAATACAAGAACGCTCCCTGGTCTTTCAAGTGGAAACACACCGGCCTGGATTCAGTAGCTCGTGTCACCATCGATGCAATTCTTCCGTTCGTAGAGCCATCCTCGCAATCGAAGCTCATTAAAACGGTATGGAACCAGTTATTGCTGATTACCTATCCGTATTGGATTCTTGAATATCGCCGATTAGCAAATTGGGGATGGGGTTTTGGTATCGCTCGGGATCTATGGCCGGGACATCGGCTTCGGGAGTACCAGCTATCCTTTATTCACCGCGTTTATCTTTGGTTGCTATACAGCTGTATCACCGTAGCGGCTTTACTCATCCCACCATTCTTGTTCACTTTGGTTCGGCACCGTTTGGCAGAGTTCATACGACAGAGACGCCAGCAACGAAATCGCACATAAACGGCGCTTAAACTCCGCAGCTCGCAATCCGTCGCTCTTTATGACTGCATCCCGGCTCCTCATAGTGGGTTTCACTGGAGGCTCCCACATTGGCGGCTCGTTGGTCCGCGCCGCGCCAAGCCTCGGACTCGAAGCCGAGATTTGCGACGCGCAAAATGCGTGGCATCACGGCACCGTCTCGCAAAAATTTCTTTGGCGATTTTGCGGAAGAAGGCCAATTGCGCTGGAGAAGTTTAGCCAGGCCGTTGTCGAAAGATGCCGAATTTTTCAGCCGGAGGTTATGCTCACTACCGGTATGGCTCCGGTTACTGAAGCGGCCTTGGCCGAGTCTAGGAAATTAGGCGTCCGCTGCATCAATTTTTCGACGGATGACCCCTTTAATCCGCAAATGCACTCTCCATGGTTTCTGCGGGCGCTTCGCCAATATGATTCCGTGTTTAGTCCGCGTAGGTCCAATCTTAAGCAGCTGAAACTTCATGGCTGCGTGGATGTGCGATATCTTCAATTTGGATATGATCCGACTCTCTTTTTCCCAGAGCCACCGTCGTCAACGAGCTCAAGCGATCTGTTTTTCGCGGGAACCGCGGAAGCGAGCCGCACTCGCTATGTCTGTGCTGCGATCGCGGCTAATCTTAACGTGTGCTTGCATGGAAATTACTGGAGGCGATATCGCGCAACTCGACGAATCGCCCGCGGCCAGGCAGACATATCAACGCTCCGCAAGGGCATCGCTTCGTGCAAAGTCGCCCTATGCCTGGTGCGTCATGAAAATCGGGATGGCCATTCGATGCGGAGTTTCGAAGTGCCCGCAGTCGGTGCCTGCATGGTGGTTGAGGACACAGAGGAGCACCGTCAAATCTTCGGCGAAGATGGCACCCGAGTCCTCTATTTCCGGACCGGAGGTGAGATGGTGGAGCAGGTGCGTATCCTTCTTGCGAACGAAATTCTACGGAGATCGTTGAGAGATGATGTTCACCTGCACATTACAAACGGTGGGAACACCTACGCGGACCGACTGCGAACAATGATAAACGTATTATGATCGATCGAGCGCTCATTTCGTTACTGAAGACAAAGGGGCTGTGGCGCGGGCCGCTCGTTTGGGTGTTGGGGTTGTTTGTTTTGGCCAACTTCGTTGCGGCACGGTTCGAAAAGGCGCTCATCGCGGAAGGAAAGCGGAACCTGCTCCTCATTCCGGCGCCGGCAAATTCAGCGCCTGATTCCGACAAAAATCTCAGGATGGTTCGTTACGACGTTTCGGTCGGCAGGGACTTGGACCACTATTGGGCGGCAGTTCCAGATGCCGCCTCGCAGCCGCTGGTTGTTCTCTGCGGAATGTCGCAGATGTACGCAATCAATGAATTCAAATCGGGTGATAAAACCATTTCAGAGTTAATGGACGACGAGACCGCTCCCAAAGGGGTGCGGGTTTTTGGGTTGGCAGCGCCGAATCTTTGCAATGAGGAGGCAATGCTCTTGCTCTTATCCACTTTGAGCAGCCCGCATACAAAGCCGAACGTATTCGTTTACGGGGTGTGTTTCGACAAATATCGCAATATCGATGTTCGCCCTTCCTACCAGGCCCATCTGCTCCGAGACCGCGAACTTCAAGCTTTGTGGCAAACGACGGCGACGGAATTCCGTAAGGATTATCCGCTGGCCACTCAAAAAATGCTAAGTTCACTCAGAGATGTCCTGGCCACGGAAAAAAAAGTTTCCGAGGCAGGCATGGAAACGCGATTGCGAGGATTTGTCGCTCGTTATGTCCCGATCGTCGCGGTGCGCAAAGAATTAAATGCAACAATTCAACAGAGACTTTATGAAGCGCGGAACCGGCTTTTGAATATTAAACCGACAACCAAACGCCCCATCATTCAAGCCCGTTACGATCTGAACAAGGAATTTCTTCGGATGATGGCGGAGGTTAGCAAACGCAATCGTGTCAGGCTGGTCCTCTACGTCATTCCTCTCAATCCTCAAGCCGAAAATCCTTACGTCCCGGAGCAGTATCGCCAGTTCAAGACGTGGCTGGAAAGATTCTGCCGCGACCAGAACGTGCCGTTTGCCAACCTCGAAGGCATCGTGCCCCGCGACGACTGGGGTTTGTTTCAAGGCGGTCCGGACTTTAAGCACTTCAAAGAAGAGGGACATCGTCTTACGTCGAGGGCAATTTTAGATCAGTTTGGCAACGTGATCTTCAACGAGAAAACCATGGCTGGAAAAGACCGATGATTTTCACAAGTTACACTTACGTAGCTTTTTTGGTCGCCGTTTTTTTGCTGCACTGGATTGCGCCGATTAGCTGGCGCAAGCCTATCCTGATTACTGCGAGCTATGTGTTTTATTGCTCATGGAAATGGCAATATGGATTCCTGCTCCTCGGAGTAACATTCTTTAACTGGAGCTATGGCCGTTGGATTCTTGCGAAGGCGACCTCCGGGCCCCGACTTGCTTTTGGCATTCTCATCAATCTCGCGCCACTTGTGTACTACAAATACGCTGGGTTTTTGGTGTCCAACTACACCGGCCTGCTCGGCCTGCTGGGAATTCCTGATCACATTCACATTCCGGCAATTATTCTTCCCTTAGGAATCTCTTTCTTCACTTTTCAGGGCATTGCCTACCTGATCGAAGTTGCCGGTGGCGAGGAGCCGATCAGGCGACTTGTCAATTTTATGCTCTTCAAGGCCTTCTGGCCTCAGCTTATTGCCGGACCGATCATTCGTCCTGGCGAAATGCACTGGCAGCTTTTGACGCCTCGAACGCTTAGCTACGCTAATTTTGCCTTTGGCGGTCGCCGCATACTTGCGGGATTTTTCAAAAAGGTCGTCCTGGCTGACACTCTTGCCCCATTTGTTGACATGGCCTTCCTGCCTGGAGCGAGCGTGAATGCAATAGACGTCGCAGTGGGGACGATCGGCTTTGGCCTGCAAATCTATTTCGATTTCAGCGGCTACTCGGATATTGCAATCGGTACGGCACGCCTTTTCGGATTTGTTTTTCCGGAAAACTTCGACTGGCCCTATCTGGCGCGGTCGCCTCAGGAGTTTTGGACCCGCTGGCACATGACGTTAACGCGGTGGATTCGCGATTATATTTTCACCCCGCTTACGTTTGCCGCGCGTCGGCACCCGAATTCCTGGCCTGTTTGGCTGCTTGTCGCCATGGCTGCCTGCGGATTATGGCACGGCGCGCAATGGACGTTCGTTTGCTGGGGAGTGTGGCACGGATTGCTGCTCGTCGCGAACCACACCGTGTTGAGGCGACTCTTTCCCCAACCGAGTGCTTTTGGCGATCAGACTTTCAGTTGGCGCGGAATTTTTTGTTGCGCGGTAACTTTCGGACTGGTGACGCTTGGGTGGATATTGTTCCGCGCGGAATCCCTGGCGCAGGCTTGGAGCATGACCCACGCGCTGTTCACATTGAAAGGCGGCTATCGACCGGCGGTAATTCGCGAGAATATTGTGTTAATTGTGTTGGCGATTCTAGCTGGCATGGCGGCACTGGTCGCTCTGGAGAGAATCAGCCGTGATTTCATCGTCAGGTGGCGAACCTGGCAGGTCATTGAGGACGTTTTGAAGCCAATCGTCTTTGCCTCGATGATCATTGCTGTCATCGTGTTCGACAGCGAGGCGAAGGCCTTTGTGTACTTCCAATTCTGAGGAGATTCCAAGGTGATCCGCGGCGATCCTTTTCCGGTAAGACCCGAAGAAACCGTTTGGTGGCAGTGGCTTTGTCACGCCCGGTTGACCCCTGAACGCGAGGCCATCATTCATTGGGAGGCAGGCGAGGCGCCGTTTCGGTGGCGTTGGGGTGATCTGATTTTGACGGCAGAAAAATTTGCCCAAGGCCTCTTCATAAACGGCGTCCGGCCAGGAGAAGTTTGCGCTCTAATCATTCGGCATCATCGCAACTTCTATCCAGTGTATATGGGGGTATGCGCGTTGGGAGCATTGCCAGCCGTCCTGGCTTACCCTAATACGCGATTACACCCGGAAAAATTTCGCGCGGGCTTGGAGGGCATGTCCCGCAGTTCCGGATTGGATTGGGTGCTCACGGAGCGCGAATTGGAACCAATGGTTCGGCCGCTGGTCACTCAATCGGGCAGCACGATTCACGGCCTGCAATTTCCGCTGGAATGGTCGGCGGAAATACTGGCAAGCGGCGTCAGCCGGCTCGCAACAGATCGGAGATTCCCGACCACTTGCCTCCTTCAACATTCTTCGGGAACAACTGGCCTGCAAAAAGCCGTGGCCCTGTCTCACCGGGCGGTATTGGAACACATACGTCGCTACGGGAAGTCTATTGGCATCAATCAGGAAGACAAAATCGTTAGTTGGCTGCCTTTCTACCACGATATGGGCCTAATCGCGGCATTTTACCTGGCGCTGACGCACGGAGTTCCGCTGGTGCAGCTCGACGCTTTTGAATGGGTTGCCGCGCCCGTCATGCTCCTGGAAACTATCTCCATCGAGCGCGGCACATTGTGCTGGTTGCCTAATTTCGCTTACCACCACATGGCGGATCGCATCCACCAGGAAGACCTGGACGATCTTCGGCTGAACAGCATGCGGATGTTCATCAACTGCAGTGAAATGGTAAGAGCAGAAAGCCATGAACGGTTTCTCCAGCGGTTTCAATCCCTCGGACTCAAGCGCGAAGCTTTGGCCGCGTGTTACGCTATGGCGGAAACAACTTTTGCCGTGACACAGACGGCGCCCGAGACTGCGGCACAGGTTATTTCCGCGAACCGCGACGAACTCGCTCGCGGACGGGCACAGCTTGAGACTACGCTGGAAAAAGCCCGCCTATGCGTTTCATCTGGCGTTCCCATTTCCGGTTGTGAAATTAGGGTTGTCGCGGAGAGCGGTGAGGATGTGACGGAGCATTGCGTAGGAGAAATTGCCGTGCGGTCCGCGTCTTTGTTTGAAGGTTACCGCAACAACCCCGAAAAGACCGCGGAAGTTTTCAAGCATGGATGGTTTCTCACTGGGGACTACGGTTTTCTGCACCGAGGGGAATGTTTTGTGGTGGGCCGAAAGAAAGACCTCATTATTGTGGCCGGGAAAAATCTTTATCCCGAAGACATCGAAGACATCGTGAGCCGGGTGGATGGCGTTTTGGCGGGCCGGGTGGTGGCGGTGGGCGTCGAGGATCCAGCAACAGGCACCGAGCAGGTCTGGGTCATTGCGGAAGCTGATTTAAACGGCGACCATGAAAAGGCAAAAACCCAGCGTGCTATCATAGAAGCGGCGATGCAGATAGACGTCACGGTAGGACGCGTTTTTCTGACGCCGCCGCGATGGTTGATCAAGAGTTCATCGGGAAAACCCAGCCGAAAACTTAACCGAGACCGGGCTTTGACTGAACTTTTGCCTGTGATAAAAAATGGCGTATGATTTCCGACCGACTCAGAGAAGTAATTTTGAAAGAACTTCAGCTCGACGATTTTCCACTGATGGAAACCACAACCGCCAATCAAGTCCCAGGCTGGGATTCGCTGAGTCACGTTAAGATCATTTGTGCCGTGGAAAAAGAGTTCAGCATTCGTTTCAAAACCCTGGAGGTTTTGCGATTGAGCAATGTCGGTCAATTGCAAGATCTAGTGGATAAAAAATCGGAAAATCGGTAGCTTGACACCGGTGCAGACCATCAGCGATACGGCTCCAAAGCGCTTTCTTTTCCTGGAGGGATGGGAATGGCGCCGCGGAATTTTGATCAGCGGCGCAATCGCAGCGGTGGCCGCGGCTTATAGTTACAACATTTCTCCGTGGATTAGCGCGACCGTGTTTCTGGCCGTTCTGACCTGTTTCCATATGACGACTGCTTCCCGGTTCATACTCCCGTTGCCACATATCGCAATTCTACTGGCCGCCTTGCAGTATGTGCTGGCAGCCTGGCTGAGCTACTATTGGCCGCCTACCAACCCTACATATGACATTGGAACAAACTTTCCACGGTACTTGTCCTACGGGGCGCCCGCTGTATTTGCCCTGGGGCTCGGGTGGTTAGCTGTTTTGATAAAGCTACAACCCAAGAGGTCATCTCCGGAGATTTACAGCAACCCAAGGCTTCTTTTGGAGCTGGACGTTCTGCTTGCCATCAGCATCGTCGCGACAGCGCTTGGCTCTCTGATGGAGAGAGTCGAAAGCCTAACCTTCGTATTTGTACTTCTCGCCAATCTCCGGTATCTTAGCGTGTATGCCAGGATGCTGATCAAGGGTCCGGGTTGGTCCTGGCGATTAGCTGTTATTTTAGCAGCTGAGGTGATGTTCGCGGCCGGGACTGGTATGTTGCACACCCTTCTTCTCTGGAGTTTGTGGACGTTCGCAATCTGGATCTATCGCTTTACGCCATCTGCTCGAGCAATCGCGGTTGCCCTTGCGGCGGCGGTCATATTACTGCCAGCGCTGCAGGAATCAAAATGGGAGTTGCGGCAGGACATGGCTAGCATCGACCCGCGCACCGATGTTAACGAGACCGGATTCAAGGAACTACCTGTCGGAAGAGCGGTGTCGTGGCTGTCTTATCTCGCCAAAGATCTGGTCCAAACTGTCACATTGAATATTGACCGGGATTTTATCGCCGACATTGCAGTCCGTTACAATCAGGGATGGATTATCAATCGAATCATGGCTTGGGTCCCTGCCATGACGCCTTATGCATCAGGCACTACGATCAAGGAAGCGCTGATTGGATCGGCGCTGCCCAGATTCGCTTTCACAGAAAAAGAAAAAGCGGGAGGCCGGCAAAACATGTTGCGTTACGTGGGGATGGACATGGCGGGAAACACCAGCATGGATCTTGGTTTCGCGGGAGAGATGTATGCGAATTTTGGATGGGCCGGCGGTCTTGTCGGCTGCACGTTGTATGCCCTTGCGCTGGGCCTGCTTTTTCGAGCCATGTGTCGCCGGGCGTTCATCCATCCTTTGTGGTGGAGTCTGGTTCCGTATGTCTTTTTTGCCGCGGTCAAAGCCGAAGATGGCATCGGGATCGTGGCCAATTGGTCCGTGAAATCCTGTATTCTACTGGGCGGAATCTCAATAATCTTTCCGGCTTTCCGGCACGCACTCTTTTCCCGACCAATTGAGCAACAGCCTCAGGTAGGCAACGGCGCCAGTTCGGATCGACCGCTTTTGCAGGCAACTCTCGCTCCTCGATAAGGTCGGGGATGAAATGCGGATTCTTTTTGCTACGCCCTACTACTACCCCGCATTCAAGTTCGGCGGGCCCCCAAAAAAGATTCACGCGCTTTCCTGCGGGCTTGCCGCGCGCGGGCATCAGGTTCACGTTCTGACATTTGATTTCGACAAACACAATTCGCGAGAACGCACGAACATCGAAGGCGTTGAGGTCCAGTATCTACCATGGGTAGGAAGCGGGTTGAAGCAAATGCCGCTTGGTCTCCGCTCCATCAAGGATTCCGCCGTCAAGGCCGACGCGGTCCAATGTTACGGAATCTACAATCTGCTTTCTCCCATCGTCGCTTACATCGCGTCGCGCCGGAGCAGGCCATTCGTTCTCGAGCCGCTCGGCATGTACCCGCCTCGCGCCAGAAATCCGTTTGCAAAGAAAGCCTATAATTTCCTTTTGACCAGATGGATGATGCGGCATGCCGCGGCGGTGATCGCTGCATCTCAAGCCGAAGCTGCCGAGCTCAACGCGATTGCGAGCCAAAAGAAAATCGTGTACCGGCGCAATGGCATCGACGTTTCTGCGTTAGCGAATCTCCCGTCCGGCGAAAAGTTGCGGAAGACATGGGCTATCTCTCCAGGACAAAAAGTTGTTCTTTACGTCGGCCGGCTAAGTCCCATCAAAAATCTGGAGCAGTTGATCCTCGCCTTTGCCAAAGCCGATCTTCGCAATTCGCGGCTCGTTCTCGTCGGCCCGGTTCTCGAACCAGCCTATGAAGCACGATTGCGGGCGCTGATCGCGACGCTACGCATCGAAGCAAGTGTCCTGATAGCCGGACCGCTCTACGATGAAGAGCAGCGAGCCGCTCTTGCGCTCGCAGACGTTTTCGTCCTTCCCTCTCTGAACGAAAGCTTCGGAAACGCCGCCGCCGAAGCTGTCGCTGCCGGAGTTCCGGTTCTGCTGACAGAGACATGCGGTATCGCTCCGCTTATAAATGAGCGGGCCGGTCTCGCCGTGCCCCTCGGTGTAGAGAATTTGGCCTTGGGATTGAGGACAATGATCAATGATCCGGCACGGAGAGACCAACTCGTCGCACGACGCGCTGAGGTAATCCGGGAATTATCGTGGGAGGAACCGATTCGTCAGACAGAGGAACTCTATCTGTCGATTATCGAACGGTCGAAGGTCGGGAGTAAAACCCCACTGCGAAATTAATTTGAGTGGCGGCGGAACTATAGAACTACGGCGTGTTCAATTTGCATATGCGGGGCTTTGCACCTCTAGTCCCTGAACAATTCCTGACCAAAAACGACAATGTGCGGCATCGGCGGAATAATTAATGCCAACCTGCAGCGCGATGAGCTGGAACGCCGGCTGCACGCGATGCAGACCGCTTTGCATCATCGCGGTCCGGATGATCAGGGCATCTATGTCGCTCCAACGATGGGCACAGGTTTTACCGTCACCCGCCTGGCCATTCTCGATCTAACGGCGGCCGGGCATCAGCCAATGGCGTCAGCCGATGGGCGATATCACATCGTTTTTAATGGAGAGATCTACAATTTCATGGCCTTGCGTGAGGAATTGGAACGCGCGGGAGAAACTTTCGTCTCGCGTTCCGACACAGAAGTGATCCTGAAGATGTATGCGCGCCACGGCCCAGACTGTGTGCGCGAATTCAAAGGGATGTTCGCGTTCGCGATTTGGGATGAGCGTGAGAGGGCGTGTTTCCTCGCGCGGGACCCCTTCGGCGTGAAGCCACTCTATTACCATGACAAAGGCGGCGTCTTCGTCTTTGCTTCCGAAATCCGATCGCTGCTCGACTCGGGCCTGGTCGCGCGCGAGCTCTCAGCTTCAGCAGTGCACGGATACCTTCTTTTCGGGACCGTGGCGGAACCGAGCGCGTTGATTCAAGATGTCTCCACACTGCCGGCAGGTCATCACCTCACGTGGCGCGATGGTCGAGTCCGATCTTCACAGCACTGGGCGATCAGCTTTGGTGCGGAGCCGTTTGCTGAGGATGAAGCCAAAGGAACTGTTCGCTCAGCGCTGGAGGATTCAGTTTGCAGGCATATGATCAGCGACGTCCCTGTCGGCGTCTTTCTTAGCGGAGGTATCGATTCGACCGCGCTCGTTGCGCTCGCTTCGAGGCACCAAGGCGCCCAACTCCAGACCTTCTGCATCTCCCTGGACGATCCGGAGTTTAACGAAGGAGATGTGGCCGCGCGTACCGCAAAACATTTCGGAACACGACATTTCGATCGGCGTCTCGATTCTGCGACTGCGAGACACCTTCTGCACGATTTCCTCGACCGATCCGATCTGCCGAGCATCGACGGTTTCAATACCTTCTGCGTGGCAAAGCACGCCCACGACTGCGGCGTCAAAGTAGTCTTGTCGGGACTGGGAGGCGACGAACTTTTTGGCGGATACCCGTCATTCCAAACAGTGCCCCAAATGTTCCGGATCAGCCGGCGCCTCAATAGCCTGGGACCATTACGCGCAGCGGCCGGCCAGTTGCTGAAGTGGTTCGGGAAGTCTCCGCGTTCCCAACGTCTCGGGCGGTTCATTGCAGAACGGCCGACGTCAGCTTTGGCCTACTGGTGCATGCGAGGCATCTTTACGCCAGCGGAGGCGACGGCTTTGCTTGGAAGGTATTTTTCCGGCCCGATCGCCATCAGCAAAAACGGCGTTCACTTCGATGTGCCGGAACAGCCGACTCTTGAAGATGAGGTGAGCTATCTGGAACTGACTCGTTATATGCGGAACCAGCTACTGCGCGACAGCGATGTTATGAGCATGACGTGGAGTTTGGAACTGCGAGTTCCATACGTTGACGCTACTTTCGTCAATGCGATCCAACGGATTCCTGCCGCTCTTCGAATAACTCCAGGCAAGCAGTTGCTTTCCCTGGCGGTGCCGGAGATACCCGACTGGGTCAGAGGACGTAGAAAGCAAGGGTTTACCTTTCCTTTTGAAAGATGGATCACTCGCGAATGGAGTGACGTCTTCCATAGGATCGACCGGGAAAGTCCTGTTCGTTTACATAGTTGGTACCGGCGCTGGTGCCTTTTTGCTTTGGATAGCTTTATTCAGCGCAACCGAATCGAAATGCGACCCCCTGGCAGCCGCCGTGGAGTGAGTCACGGCTTCAGGTCTGTTCGGCAACATTCCGATGGCGCTGAGATTGTGGGAAGCGCAACCCGGCAATAAGCAACCAAAAAATGAGGGGGCGGCGAATGGATAATGCTTCGCTTTTTCCTCGGGGAAGGATAAAGTCTCGGCTCTCGATGCACAGCGCCGAAGAGATCTATAGTCCGGAGCCGCAACTCGCCCGCCTGGTCGAACAGGAACCTGCTTTTTCGCAAGGGTCTGCCCAAAATGATGCGGTCGAGGGGAAAGGCTCGCGTCGACGCAGTTTCAAACGCAGGGCCAGTCACGACTGGACCGTTGCGATCTTGTACGGTGCGCTCGACACGATAGCATGGATCGTCCTTTACGCGATAATCACTTACGTGCGCGGCGATACCTTTTATTCGACGCGATTGGACTTCGCCTTGATCGACCTAATCCAGGTATTGGTAATCGTGCAGGCGCTTTATATCGTCGGCGGATATGATCGCAATGTGGACAAGCGCACCCTTTCCTACGCGGTTGAGCATATCCTCGCTGTTACGGTGGCGGCGATCTTCAGCGCAATGCTGATTTACTCTGCGGCGACATTTGATGCGACGATGAGGCCGAGCCGGGGCGTTCTTCTTTTGAGTTTCATGTTCTTTCTCCCGATCTCTCTTGCTTACCGGCGCTGGATCGGGAAATATGTCGCAGCCAGGGTAGCGAATCGAGCGTTTCTCGTTGTCGGGAGCGGCGAGAAGGCAGCCCAATTCTATCGATCTTATAAGAATTCACCAAATCGTCAGTCACTGCATTTCGTCGATACGGCAGTTGAACGTATTGGCAAGGCGATCGCAGGCGATGGCTCGCCAATCGTAGAAGGTGGTATCGCAGCGCGGCTCCAAAATCTGAGCGAGCGGTACAGCGGAATTATTCTAGCCAAAGGCGTGAAAGAGCTCGACACCCAGCTGTTAGACAAACTGGTTCGCACCCAGTTCCAGCGGACACGAGTTTACACTCTGGAGTCATTCTACGAAACCCATTGGCGCTATGTGCCGGTTGAAGCAATCGATCCAGTTTGGCCGTTGCAGACGGGGTTCCAACTTGCGCAAATATCGCCGTATTATTATCTCAAACGGTTGTGCGATATCGCATTTGCGACTTTTGCGCTCGTCATCTGCGCTCCCCTTATGGCAATCGTCGCGCTGATTGTCTGGCTGGGAAGCGGACGTCCTGTAATCTTTTCACAGTCCCGCATTGGAAGAGAAAATTTAATCTTCACGATCCATAAATTCCGCACGATGGTTTCTCGCGGCGACCCAGACTTGGATGACATTTATACGCGCCACGGCGATCCTCGAATCACGCGGGTTGGCCGCTGGTTGCGCAAGCTGCGGCTGGATGAATTGCCACAATTTTGGAATGTGCTCCGGGGCGATATGAGTTTGATCGGGCCCCGGGCGGAGTGGGACAAGATCGTCGAGCGCTATGAGAAGAAAATTCCGTTTTATCATTTCCGGCACCTGGTCAAACCGGGGATCACGGGATGGGCACAGGTAAATTATCCTTATGGCGAAAGCGAGGAGGACGCTATCGAGAAGCTGAAGTATGATCTTTATTACATTCGTCATTATTCGCTCAGGCTGGATGCGATGATCGCGCTGAAGACTGTGCACGTGATGCTTTTCAGCAAGGGGCGCTGAGCGAATCTCAGCGAGTTATTGGTTAAGAGTTATTAGCGAACCAGATAACTACGAACCGCGAAGCGCCAAAACCAACGGCGATTGTTTGCACGTGGCGGGCCTGTTACACTGGCCGGATGAATGCAGTTGAACGGGCTCCAGTCAGAACTTTTGAGGACTTAGAATGTTGGAAACAGTGCCGAACCCTGCGATTGTTTGTCGCTAAATCGGTTGTTCCTGTTTTGCCGAAGCATGAATGCTATCGATTAGGCGATCAATTGTTGCGGGCTGCACGTTCAACCACGGCAAACATTGCTGAGGGATACGGTCGGTTTCACTATTTGGACAACGCGAAGTTCTGTAGCAACGCGCGGGGTTCGTGCTGGGAAGTTCTCGATCATTTGATCACAGGACATGACGAAAATCTCTTCTCGGCCGAACTTCTTGGTCGCGGAAGAGAACTCGTGGCTCACGCGATCAAGCTATTAAATGGATATATGAATTACTTGAAACGCGCGCACAAAACCGCCCCGGTAGCGGACTAATAACTGATAACGGATAACAAACTTCTGCTGATGAATTTGCTTCGCGATGCGGCGCGCTGGATTCTTCTTGCCGCGCTCATCTTTGCGCCATGGGTTTACGGATGCACGAGCGCCGGTGAGATCGCGATGTTGAATGGGATCCTCGGAACGGCCCTTTCGCTATGGCTGGTGAGCCGCTTGCTCGGAGCACCAGGGCGCAACATTGGAACAAGCCGGCCGGACTACAGTGGGAACGTTCCCCGCGGCCTGGTGATCGTCGCGTCGGCTCTGCTCGTTCTCGGATGGGCAATGACGCTGAACGCTCGCTCGATCTATGATTCCGATTTCTTTCTTTTTGTTTCGCGGCGGAACATTCTCCCCTCAGCGCCGGCATCAGTGGATGCTGCCATCAGCGCGGCCTGGATGTTGCGAGCGACGCTGTTGATCGGCGTGACGCTCATGATCGTCGATCTGACGCGAGATTCGGTGTGGCTGCTCCGGCTTTGGTGGACAATCGCAATCGCGGGAGGATCAATCGCGCTTCTGGGTCTGATCCAGAAAGCGACTGGCGCTGCAATGATTTTTTGGGGTCCGCCGGGCCCTCGTGGTCCCTACGAGACTTTCTTCGCGACCTATTTTTATCACGCGAATGCCGGCGCGTATTTGAATCTTGTCCTGCCGTTAATCCTCGGACAGACAGTCTGGGTGCTGATGCGACCCAGCAGCCCGGCCGTTAAAGGCATCTCACTAACTCTAGCGCTCCTGGTTATTGGAGCTGTCGCCGCAAACACGTCCCGGATGGCACAACTGGTAGGCGCGGTTCTAATCCTACTGCTGCTCCTCGGTTTTATTCGAGCCGCCTTGCGCAAGCGTGGAGTGATAGAACACAAGACATTACTTCTCGGCTCTCTCCTTGTCGTATTCACCCTTTTTGCAATCGCACGGGCGAGTCATCTCGATCAACCGCTCAAACGTTGGAGCGAATTGAGCTCGCAATTGCCGGCAGACGCCCGCTGGCTGGCATGGCGTGCGGCCCAGAGAGCACTCGGGGACGCAGGCTGGTTAGGATTTGGCCCCGGCACATTTCGCGTGATTTTCCCCTACTATACCAGTGGTCTTGGACCGAACATCGAAGGAATCTGGCGTTTTCTGCATGAAGATTATCTCCAAACAATTCTTGAATGGGGATGGCTTGGCAGCGTGCTTTGGGCTCTCTTCTTTTTCAGCGGAATCGCTGTCGCAGTCAGAAATTTGCTCAAGCCGGGAAAAGCAGTTGAATGGCGCCCGCGCTATCGGGTCATGCTGCCGGTGACTGTTCTGGCGCTTCTCGGAATTGCGCTCCACGCGCTGGTCGATTTCCCGCTCCAGATTGCTTCGCTACAGCTTTATGTCGCAGTTTACCTGGGAATTTGCTGGGGAAGCACACGATGGGAAGGAAAAAATGCAGCAGTGAACAGGCGAAAGCGGAAAGGTGACACAGAGAAAAAAGAAATAAGGAGGGTGAAAAAACGGAGACGCCGCTCGGAACAGCCTTCTTCCCGTGGCCAGCACTCCAAAAGCCGTTCCGAGCCAACGGCTCTCAACTAAAGAACTTAAAATGGGAGAGCCGAGCCGCGGCGACTAACCTTCTCGCTTGGTTGTGGCCTCAGCCTTCTTTTCGCCGTATCTGCCAGAATAGCCGCCATAGGACCCATAGGACCCATAGGACCCATACGCCCCTTCGCCTTTTCCGTAACCCGGCGATGCGTAATAATAGTAATAACCGCTACCGCGTCGCTTCGGCAGCCGGTTGAGAATGATCCCGGCAGGACGACCGCCTGCGCCGGTAAGCATCCCCAGAGCCCGTTGCACCGCATTGCGCGGAGTTTTGCCCGCGTAAACCACTACGCAGACAGTTTGCACGTACGGCGTCATCAGAAGCGTATCGCTCACCGCTAGAACCGGAGCGCTATCTATGACAACGCGATCGAACAAGCGCATGGCCTCCGATAACAACCGACTGAAGGCAGATCCGCTCAGAAGTTCCGCTGGATTCGGCGCGCGCCGACCACCTGTTAGCACCGAGAGTTGTCCGCCGGTGGCTGTGAATTTTTCGCCAGCTGCGATTTCAAACTGTCCAGCCGAGGCTGTCCGAACCACCGAGCTTATCTCTGCCGCGCCGACCAAACAATCCACCATGCCTTTCGAATCGTCCTCAGCTACACTTTGCTTCGATGTCGGGCGGAAGATCTTGTGCAGGCTTGGCCGGCGCAGGTCTCCATCTATTAAAAGAACGCGGTATCCCTGTTGGGCGAGCGCGAGTGCATAGTTCGCGCTCGAAAAACTTTTTCCTTCATTGGGAACTGCGCTTGTAAATAAGAAAACCTTGCGCTCCGTTTCCGGGCCGAGGAGAGAAAGCGAGGCGCGCAAATTGCGGAACGCTTCCGCCACCGGACCTTCCGGGGCTTCCGCCATGAGGCGATAACCGACGCCGCTCTCGGGTGCCTTCGAATTGTTGGTTGGCTCCACTGCATCTAGGGCCCGGATTTCGGGAACGGCGGCCAGAACCGGAAGCGCGAGCGTCGTTTCGGCTTGGTCCACCGTTTTGATGGAGCGATCCAGGATGTCTGAAACATAAACAAAACCCAAGCCAACCGATAGCCCACCGAGGAGGCCTAACAAGATCGCCTTGGGAACACTTGGACTTACCGGGAAGCGGGGGACTGCCGAGTGCTCGACCACGGTTACCGCGGTTGTCTGCGCATCCTTTGTCAGGTTGGTGTCTTTAATCTGCCGAAGGACGCTTTCGTAGAGTGCCCGGTCCGTCTCGGCCTGCCGCGCCAGCTCTTGATAGCCGATCGCAGCCTTGTTTAGGGCCAGGGCCGCCTTCTCCTGCTCCTTCGCGGCGACCGCCAGATTTTTCTCGGTCGCCAGTGCTTGTTCGATCGTATTTTTCAAGACTGCCGGTTGTGCGAGAGCAGCGCGTTTTAAAGCAGCCTTGGCTTCCGCCAGCGCCGCGCGCGCCGCAAGCATTTTCGGATGTTTCTCCTTGTAGCGTTGCGAAAGCGTCGCCACCGTAGCCTCGGCTAGCGCGACGTCTTTGCGTCGATCACTGACTGTCGGCGCCGAGCTAATACTTAAGACAGCGAGCAGTGCATCGACATTTTCGCCGGCTTCTTCGACTTGTTTGAGCTCTCCTTCCAAACGCATCCGATCTGCCTTCGTTGCCGTCAGCTTGGTCGTCAATTCCTGTAACTTATCCTCAACCAGACCGCCACGCGATCCTCCAGAGCCTGCCCCTGCCCCGGTTTGGCTCCCAGTCGCGGCCGCTCCACCGCCGAGCTGAAGGGCATCCGGCGTGTTTTCTTTGTATTCGGCAACCGCGGCTTCGCTTTTTCGCAAATTAGTTTTCAGTCGCTCTTCTTCCTCGAGGAGATATCGAAGCGATTGCTGACTTAAGCCCATTCGCCGCTCGATGGAGCTGCGGATATACTCACGGCTAACTGCTTCTGCCAAACGTTGTGCTATAACGGGATCATGATTGGTCACATAAAGATCAATTAACCGCGTGTTTCTTCTGATCGCCGGTTTCACGCTTTTGCCGAGCGCTCCGGCCATAGCTTCCTCCAAAGGCGTAAACGAAGACGGCACGGCACCCGCAGGAGAAGAAGATGCAGCGGCCGGCTGCGGCGAACTCCGGGTTGCTGAGGTCTTGGTCTTATCTTCACTCAGACCCAGGAACGCGCGCCCGCCATCGTTCGCCAGGCCTTCAGAATGAATGACACGCGTGAGAAGACTGCGGTTGGCCAGGTTTTGTTCGATCGTGCGCATTGCTTCTTCGGTCGCCAGAAAATTGGTCGCTGGCCGGTTCGAAGACCGCTCGCTCTCAACGAGAGAACGCTCCTGCACGTCCACTTCTAAAACGGAGTGGCCCTGGTAAAGCTTTGGAGTGCGCGCAAGATATCCGAGACCAAGAAACAATCCCGCCACCAAGCAGAGCACCACCACCCAGATCTTTTCGATCAATGAATGCCAGAACTGGCGAAAATCGAAGCCGCTGCGTCCAGCGCCCGTATCGATCGAAGCACCCGTGGTAGTCGAGAAAATTTGACCGGGAACGACCGCCGCACTGGCCGGAGAAACTAAATCAGGAGATTGATTGTTGGTCGCTGGAATTGATTGAGTGGTCATTTGAATAAATCAAAAGTTGCAGACGCGAGCGAGGAAGCGCACGCACTATCGCACATTTTTTGCGGTTGAAAAGCCCGCGCGAAACTGGGCTGCTGGATCAGAAGATACTTTCCCCAACCGTGATGCTGTCGCCGTCTTGTATCCGGAAATTTGCGGTCTGGCCGCGCTCGACTCGTTTTGCGTTGACCCGCATTATCTGTTCCGATCCGTTGGCCAAATGACGGCGCACGCTTGTGCGTTCCGGTGCTGCGATCCGCGTATATCCACCGGCCATCGCAATCGCTTCCAGAAGATCGATGCCTCCGGGACTGGTCTCCGGCATTTCGTAGCTACCGGGCCTATTTATCTGACCGAGGACCGTGAAGCGCCTCCTCGCATAGCCCAGCAATGTCACGTTCACTTTGGGACTGACCAGATAGTCGCGGCCATAAAGTTCAGTCACCCGCGTCGTCGCCTGGGTCAGGGTTAGTCCGGCCAAGTGGACAGATCCCAGGAGAGGAAGGCTTGCATTACCCTCCGAATTAAGCCGGGCCGTGGTCTTGAGATCCTCTTCGCCAAAAACTTCAACCGCGATCCCATCATTGGCGCTGAGTTGGTAACCTGGCGGGGCGTTGATCGCAGTGGCCAGAGCAGCACTACTGGAATTGGTCGTGCCGGAAGATGAAGCCGGAGGTGCGGTTGTCTCAGGGGCGCTCGAAGTTGTTGCGCTTTGCGTGTTGATTTGCCCGGTCATCTGCGTAGTGAATTGCGAAAAACCAATGGCCGGCAACGTCGCCAGCAACACGGCGATGAGCCGCAGGCCGCGATTGCGGGGACGCCACCTGAGCTGTGCGCGGATTGCGCGAGGGAAACGAGTCAAGGGAGGTTGTGGACTGACGTTAGTAAGTAAACGAAGCCCGCATGCCAACCTGGTTCTCATAGTAGTCGAACCTCGCAATTGGACTGTCGTTGGTCCGATAGAGATAGTAGGCGCCCACAGTGAACCATCTTGTCACCATAACATCGATAGCCGGTTCGATAAGAAAATAATCGTCATCCCGCGACACATCGGCTCCCGGGATGGTGTTAAAATAATTTGCGTGTTCGTACCCGGCGGTGAATCCCAGATAGACTCGCTGCAGCAGTCGCTGGCGCACTCCGAGGAGAACGTTCGTCGCTAAATAATCCGAGTCAGCGACGATCGCCGAGGCGAGGACGCGGCTGGAGCCTCTGAGTGTGATCACGGTGCCGTCGAAAGGCTGATAGACCGCGCCGATCTCGTACACTCCCGAAACATGGTCATTGCGCGAACCGAGGTCGTCGCTGCTGCCGAATTGCCGAACCTCGACACCGGCGGAAGCGTTTAAGCTGATTTTGCCTGTCAGTTGATATTGCACCCGCACAAGCCCCTGCTCAAACGTTTGGTCCGGCCCGATATCGACGGTAGTAACGCCGCCTCCCGCGCCAAGGCCGAAGGCCAATTTCGGGCTATACTTGTAGTTGAAGAACAGATTTCCGTAAACTTCATCGGAACTAATCAGCGTATTGAAATCTTGAAGCGCGTAGTGAAACTCGCTGGTAAGGAACGTCTTGTCGCTGAGGTCGTAGCTGGCGCCCACACTCGTCCGATAAAGATCAACGTGAGTGCGGCCATTCACCCCGGCGTTGATCGAACCCGCGATCGCGATCGCTGACGCATCGAGAGTCGACGTGTCAAGATGCGAGCCATGCAGAATCTGCACGTCCTGACTGAATCCCAAGGTCAGCCGGCCGAAGTGGTGCTGACCTTCCAGACGAATGAGATGCTGGATCACATCGTCGTCCGAATGATCGACGTATACGAAAATACTCGGCGCGTAATCCAGACGGATATAGCTGCCCCCCCGCGCCACGATGTCGCCGAAGCCAATCGTGATGGCCGGCTCGATTGCGACATACCAATCGTGAATACGATCGAAATGCGAGAGCAGAATATTATCGTCGTAAACTCCACGAATCGTCAGACGCACACCCCATTGAAAACGCTTCGGCGTAGACGTAATGCCGGCCCCCGCGCCATAAATTTCCTTCCCACCTCCCGAAGGCGCTGGTGGCAGTGCATAACTCTCCACGGGCGGCGGCCCATTCAAGGCGACATCGTCCACTGGCTTTGGCAAGGGCTCTTCGATAGCCGTTAGCACAGGTGGATCAACTTCCGGCGGCGGCGCAGCCGTGGCGGATTGCTCCGCAAACATGTGCGGCGCTGCGGCGATGGCCCCGAGCAAAATGAAGGCACATCCAAGAACGTGCCGACATTTACGGGCCGGCAGGAGTGACCAAAAATTTGGGCAATTCATTGTTCGCGGTTGGTTACAGCAAATTAGTGGTGCTCTGGCGACACAATCCCTCCCTGGCCGAGGTTGGCCGGGTTGATCGTACCGACGATGGAGCTGTTTACGTTGCCGACATCAATTCCCGGCGGACGAAGCCAGGCCGACGGTGGGCACTCTGGGCAAGGGGCCTCTTTGGGGGTTAGTACCTCTTTGCCGTCAATAACCTGCTTGCCGTCAGACCGCTTGGTGTACGCGAACCTATTGGACATTCCAGCGGCTGCGAGGATACACTCCCGCGCGTAAGGCTGGGCATCGATCGCCGCTCGAACAATCGCATCGGCTTGTGACCGAGCTGCCGCGATAGCGGCGCGGATGATCGGATCCACCCAGTCGCACGAAACAACTTGTTCGCCACCTTTCTTGCCACCGGAACGGTGCGCCCTCAATGCTGCCACAGTGATTTGAGGAGCGAGATCGGGTCGCATGGTGACGGCGGCCGAAACGTACGCCGGAACGTCTCTCCCTCTGGAGCGGACGAGGACCGATGAGAACGCGTGTAGAAATGTGTCTGGCGGAGCCTGACTCACGCTTGGCGCTCCGGCCGCTGCGACGGCGCGCCGGATTTCATCCGACGGCTGCGCCTGGACGGCGGAAGCGGCAATGCATGTGGCCACGATTGCAGAGATGATGATTGCTGTGATTTTTGGTTTTGAATTCATGATTTTAGCAGGGCCTTTCTACATAGTTTATCTTCTCAAATATTCTTTACGAGCAGGGACATTTTTCAGTGCTGTCGCGCCATCGTAGAGGGACGCATAATTGATGCAAGCATAAAATTAATATTTTTTTGGCACCCTTTTTCAAGGCGTTTCAGTATATCAGCGACGCCCATGGTAGAGGGAGGCAACATTGATGCAAGCATAAAATTAAATATTTTTTTGAAGGAATTTCTCTCCGGTATCGTCAGGGGGGCGGGGCCGCTCGCCGCTTGATTGGATGACTGCTTTTCAGGGCCGGAGCATTGCGCGCGCGCAGAACAAAGTCGTCAAACGCGGCCACGGTCTCAAGCGCGGCAGCGACGTCGGCTTGCGCTCCGGCATCTTCCGAAACAGGCCTCAGCTGCGCCTTTTCATCACCACCCCCGTCGTGCCCACGATAGTCCCGAAAATAACCTTCCGGAATCTTATCGACCGGACCGCCATGCGCGCTGCTCCACTCGACTTCGCCATCCACGCAGATGACACGGACCGCTTCACTCGTCGGTTGCACTGAGACAAGCGCTCCGCGCTGCGCAAGCAAAGTCCCAAAGCCGGTTTGCACATTCAGCTCGCATCGCCCCGATCCAATGTCCGGAAGTGACGCGCGGATCAGGCCGCGATTCAACTGAAGCGTCGCCAGCCGTGATTTTATCGCATCCACCATCGCGTCGCCCTGTTTCTGAACGCGCAATTCTCCGATCACTATTTCCGTGCTCGCACCGGCTTCTACAAAAATCCCGGGGATGAGCATAAGCGACGCCATTGCATCCGGCGATGTCTCGAGACGATCTCCAACAGAAAGCTTCGAGGCTATCGTCATAGATTGCGGATGACTTCCGCTTTCTCTTCCGCTGTTGACGGTGGCAGTCCCCCGGACGGAAATTACGTTTCCCTGCACCTCGCGGCCGCCATTTTTGCCACACCCGGGGAAAATTAGGAGCAGGCCAATGGCGGCGGCTACAGCGAGGAGTGTTTGCCGATATTTTGATGAATCCTTCATTCCTTTTCTCTACAGAAGCGAAGCGGGTTGCGCGTCAAATTGAAACGCAAAAAGAGAGAATTATCCACTCGTTAGGCAAAAGACGATTGATCGCGCGCCATAGGACTGAAAGATTTGCGCTAATCGCGGAGGTCGCCCTTTGATCACAATTCAGGTGTAGCGGCGGCTGTCCTCAGCCGCAATCTTACTCGTATGCGCGTGAGCAGCCTTCGCTGCGCTACGGCTTGCCGAGGGACACGCCCCCCTACACCGCCCCAGATACTCGTCAAATTACGTCGGCGAAGGTTCGTTCCACTCGCCGAAAATACCAGATTCCGCCGATGAGCAGAAGCGAGATCACGCCGAGGCTGACAATTAATCCAGGAAGAAAAATCGGCGACCGACCGCCGGAAACTGCCCAGCGAAAACCGTCGATCACGCCAACCATCGGATTCAGCGAATAAAGCATTCGCCATTTTGCGGGAACCAGCGCGCTGGTGAATCCGACGGGCGAAACGTAGAGCCCGAATTGCACAAGAAACGGCACTATGTAACGAAAATCTCTATATTCGACATTAAGCGCCGCCAGCCACAAACCGGCGCCAGTGGAAGCAACGAGCGCGAGCAGGGTAAACAGTGGCAGGGTGAGCAAATGCCACGTCGGCCATACCTGATAAAAAATCATCAACAGCGCGAACAACCCGGCCGAGACCGCGAAATCAACGAACGATACGATCACCGCGCTCGCCGGAATAATCAGTCGCGGGAAATAAACTTTGGAAATCAAATTTGAGTTCGTGATGAGCGAGGTGCTACCCTCGGTAAGCGCACTCGAAAAAAGTTGCCACGGCAGCAGCCCGGCGAAAACCATCACCGGGTACGGCATGCCCCCGGCAGGCAGCTTTGCGATCTTGCCGAAGATAAAAACGAAAATGAGCATCGTGAGAAAAGGCCTCAGCACCGCCCACAAAATTCCGATCACAGTCTGTTTGTAGCGCACGAGCACATCGCGCCAGGCGAGAAAATAAAACAGCTCGCGATAACGCAACATGTCGCGCCAGTACTGGCCTTCCGTGCGACCCGCCTCAATGATGATTTCGTTTTCCACAATTGAGGTCAGAGGTCAGAGATCGGAGGTCACAGGCCAGAGGTCAAGAGTCGAGGGATGGAAAGTCACATTTACTTCGAGGTAAGAAACGATTCCGACTTTTTGATCATACCACCGAGCATTCGGCCAATCTCTGCACATTTTTCGGTTAATGCACGATGCTGTTCCAGCGAGATATATCCGCACTGCTTAGCGAAGTCCAAAGACGAATCAGTCTCTCCATTCTCACCATCACAGTCCGTTAACTTGCTCACAAAATGCGCTGCGTAGCGCCGCTTTGCCCATGCTTCCCGAAGATTCAAACAGACTGATCGCGACGAGCGCCGAATCTGACTCGTCAACGCGTATTTTTCTTCCGCTGGAAATTTCTTTGTGATCTCGAAAATCTCCATCGCAAATTCGTTTGCGAGTTCGTAGACAGCCAAGTCCTTTGCCGATTCGATTTGCATAATTTTCTGACTTCTGATTACTGACTTCTGATTACTGATCTCTGGCTCAGCGGCGGCAAATTCTCGCCGTATTTCCAAATCAGCCACGGCAATTCGTGCGCATTCCAAAGTCGCGGGATGAAACGGCGCGGCTGCGCGAGCAATCGCAAAAACCAGCCGAGATAAACACGGTCCACCAAATCGGGAATCGTAATCTGATCGCCGGTGACAAAACCAAGCGCAGCGCCAGTGCAATGGATTACTGGCCGATAAGATAAATTTTCCCTGAGATAATATCCCAGTTTCTCCTGCGGCCCACTCCCGATCGCAATTACCACATGCGCCGGGCGGCGCTCCTCGACCACCGCAAGAAGAGGCCGATCCTCGATTTCCATCCCGTATTGCGGCGCGATATAGCAGTTATCAATTTTAACTCCAAAAACTTCCCGTCGTGACCAATCGAGCAATTTTTGCCGCGGGCGCTCGCCAGGCAGGACCCAAAAAACCTCCGAGATTCCCTCGCCTTTCAGCGTGGCGAGCAATCGTTGCAAATATTTAAGGCCGGAAATACGCGTGATTTTTCGGCCGCGTAGAATTCTCCAGAGCAGCACCATTGCGCCGCTGTCGGGGATTGCGACGTCGGCATTGATCACCGCTTTCCGATAAGCGGGGTCGTGTCGCAGCCGCGCGAAACATGTCCCGGACGGCGCGACCATAAAACCACCTTGTCTGGACATGAACGCGATTGCTTCTTCGGCATCGCCGTTAAAGAACCTGATGCCGAGAATTTGCTGATATCGCGGAGTCACAATACGAATATTCTTCTGTAAAGGCGGTCTGTGACCGCTAGAACCAAAATAATTGCAGGCACACGCTCTGTCCCGTCAAAAGTATGCGAGCTGCTGTCGAGCGCATCCGACGCCCTGTAGCGACGGTCTGCGATGGCCGAAAGCATGAGATGCGTACACGGCGTCGCTCCAAAACGTTTCGTCGGCAGCGCTTTCATCCTTCGGCTCTTGCGATATAATCGGCGCAGATTGAATTCCGTTCTCACGCAAACACAGCCCGTAACCGGACAAAGCAACCGCCGTCTCGTTGGTATCGCGTTGGTTGGCGCCGTGCTCGGCGCGCTTTGGTTTATCCTTTTCTGGCAATTGAGCGGTGAATGGTCGATCAACGCGCAATATAGTTATGGCTGGCTCATTCCGTTTTTCGCGCTCTTTCTCTTTTGGTTGCGCTGGGAAGATCGGCCGGAGCCAAAGGTCCCCGGTCAGAGGTCAGAAGTCAGAAGCCGCGGCACACTAATTGCCGCGCTGCTTGGAATTCCCGCACTCCTTTTGCTACTGCCGGTGCGTCTTTTTGAAATCGCAAATCCTGATTGGCGCCTGATCAATTGGTTGCACGCCACCGCCGTTACCACCCTGACCCTATTATATATATGGTACATTGGCGGCGCGCCCTGGCTGCGACATTTCGCATTCCCGATTCTTTTCGCGTCCATTGCCGTTCCATGGCTCACGCCGGTCGAGGGACCAATTGTCCAGGGCTTGATGCGCGCTGTCGCGTGGGTCGCCAGCGAAGTAGCGACCTCATTCGCAATTCCCGCGCAACTCGAAGGCAATCTAATCCGCGTTCCCAGCGGAGTGATTGGAGTCAACGAAGCGTGCAGCGGCGTGCGCTCATTGCAAACGTCGCTCATGATTGGTCTGGTCTTCGGCGAGCTGAAGCGATTGTCGACCTTGCGGCGCGTTGCGCTCGTCGCCGGTGCAATTGCCATCGCCTTTATTGCAAATTGCGGGCGCGCACTTTTTCTCGTCTGGATCGCTGCGACGAAGAATATCGCGGCGGTCGGTCACTGGCACAATCTGGCGGGCTATTTGATCGTTGCCGTCGTTTGTGCCGGTTCACTTCTTCTTGCCGCTCTGCTCGGGCGAGGAAAGGCCGAAGTCAGAAGTCAGAAGTCAGAAGTCAGAGGTCAGAAGGCGGAGGTCAGAAGTCAGAGTTCCTACTTTCTAATTCCTACTTTCTACTTTCTACTTTCCCTTTGCTGGCTGGCGTTTGTCGAAATTGGATGCGAAGTCTGGTATCGCGCCCACGAGCGAAATCTCACGCCACTGCCGCAGTGGACGGTGCGTTGGCCAAAGGATGCGCCCGGTTTTCATGAAATCGAAATCGACGAAGACGTGCGTGACACACTCCGTTACAATGACGGGCATGAAGCCGGGTGGGACGTGACCACTGCAAAGCTTGGAGAGAGTTCCAGTTCGGTCGAACGACGCGCTGCCGTGAAGTGCATATTGTTCGCTTTTCGTTGGAACCCGGGAAGTTCTAGCGTCGCTCGCGCGCACGCGCATCGGCCCGATATCTGTTTGCCTAACGCGGGATGGAAGCAGGTGGCAGACAACGGAGTGCGCACCTATCCAACCGCCAACTCGTTTGCCTTGCCATTTCGTCATCTCGAATTTCGTCCTCGTAAACCCAAAAAATCAGGGCAACAGGTTGCGCATACGTTCTATTGTTTATCGGAAGATCGTGCGCCGAGCCCTTATGCCACTGGCTCGAAACTGCCGGAAATGGCAGCTCCTCGTCCGAGATTGACCCGTAATCAACGCATTCGTCAGGTCCTCGAAGGGCGGCGGCATCTCGGCCAACAGGTAATGGAGGTCGTGTTCGTCAGCAGCGAACAAATCCCGGCAGCGGACGCGGAATCGCGCTTCAGCGAAGTGGTTCGCGAAGTCGTTTTAGCAAAGCCAGGCAGCCAATGACTCGAATTGTAGGGCGTCTATGCTTGCCGCGCCATAGCGCAGCGATTGTAGGGCGTCTGTATCAGACGCCAATCTCATTAAATCGGCGTTTCACAGAAACGCCCTACAATTTTAGATTTCGTCATCGAAGAATCCCTTGCGATAAGGCCATTGTTTCCAATGCGCGACTAGACCTGCGCGCACCGGATTCTCTCGAATGTAAGTCCATTTCTCGCGAATTGATTCCGAGGTACGAAGGAGACGATCAAATCCACCGGGCTGCCATCGGCACTGTTGAGGCAAAGCATAAACGTGGTTAAACCAGCGTTTCATCCATTTTAGAAAGGCAGCAACGCTCAATTCCCGCTCAAGTGGCGCGGTGAGCAAGTGGATGTGGTCCGGCATCACCAAGACACAATACGTATTCCACTGATCCAGGCGTTCCAGGGTTTGGCAGAGAGCACCCCAAGCGTCGTCATTTGCAAGCGCGTTGCGACGAGGAACAACACAAACGGTGAGAAAATAGATTACCTTGCACTCCCACGGAAGCATCACCGGAATTCGTGGCGGCCGAGCCATACAAATGATTTCAATTGTAGGGCGTCTGTATCAGACGCCAATCTCTCATTCGAGCGAGAGAGCCGGCGAGAGTGACTCAAACGTCCTACAAAAAATATTTTAAAAAAGTCTTGCCATGTCAAAGAGGACTGAATAAAACAGTGCCGCGCGAAGAGTTCGCGCAATAGTAGTTCACAGGAGGAAACAACATTATGAAATTGCAAAAATCTTCACTATTCGCGGCAGTAATAGGGGCCTCGATATTCACCGCTTTTCTCGTCCCGAAGGCGAATGCGGTTGGGCTCAGGCCAATAGATTCCTTCAGTTTCGAAGGTACCAATCCTTTAACCTCAGTCGTCAACGGTTACACCGATCTGCAGGGTCGAGGTAACGATATCGAATTAGAATCACGTGTTAGACCCATTCCCGAGCCGAGCACATGGGTGGGCGGCGCGCTTGTCTTTGTCGCACTCGCTTACACGCAGCGCCGCCGTTTTGCAAAAATATTCCGCCGCGCGTAAAAAATTCTTTCCAATATTAAAGAGAACCGATAAAAAGGGGTCGCGAAAACCGGGCCCCGAAGAGGGCGAAAAAAAAGTCAAAAAAAGTCTTGCCATGCGAAAGAGGCCTGTTAAAACAGCCCCAAATCGATATCAATGATCGGAGGAAACAACATTATGAAATTCCGGAAATGTTCACTCTTCGCCGCGGTAGTCGGCGCGCTGATCCTCACTGCGGCGTTCGTCCCGAAGGCGAATGCAGTTAACGAGCTACAGGTATATTTTAATTTCAATACTGAAGCCGACAAAGCCCCGCCGCCTTACACCTCAGTCCCTGTTGGCACGTACGGGGGTTTCCCCCTGCAGCAGACGACACTGTTCAGTGATGCGGCGATCCCGTTTCCGGGGGGGCAGCTTTTAATCGACTCGGCCGCTGGCACTACAGCGAATCAGTTTTCCCTAGACGGAAGTGGCGCCGGTGGAGCGCTCGACGTGATGGGCAACGCCAGAGGCTCGGCGGCTACACAATACTGTTTCGATATCGGTCCTTTTAGCACCGTCGGACTGCACGACCTTTCACTAAGCTTCGCGATCAAGGCGGTTACTCAAGCAGCTGGAGGAGCATTCACGACGCTCGATCTCTCTTATGGCACCAACGGGACCACCTGGACTGCTTTCGACAGTATCGCCATTAACCAGGACGGTTCTTTTCACATAATCACTTCTAATTTGCCTAACGACGGCACCGTTAACGGCCAGTCCACTTTCTTTCTCCAATTCTGTTTCAGCGGCGCGTCGAATGCCTCGGGACACGTTTTCATCGATAATATCCAGGTTAACTCCGTCATTCCGGAACCCAGCACTTACATCGGCGCGTTGCTTGGCGCCTGTGGACTATGCTGGAATCAGCGTCGTCGGCTGAGTGGCTTCCTGCGTTTTCGCCTCGCGTAGAAGAGCGCGCCCGAACTAGTCAATCCGGCGCTTGATCCCAGCGCAGGTGAGGCGAGTGTCTGTCGCGGATATGTCGCCATCACGTCGGATTGCACCACCCAAGGATCTCGATCTGCCCGGAGTGCGCGGAGCCGCACTGCGTAAAGCGCGACTCCGAAGGCGCTGGTGGCGTCGTTTCTTCCTGGCTCTTCCGGTGATCGCAGCGCTTGCTGCCGCGGTTTACTTTGCTACGCCCCCGATTCGCGAAGCGATTAAGGACTGGCAGTCCCGTCGCCTGGCACATCAGGTCTTCGCGCTGATTGATCAAAAAAAATGGAACGAGGCCGACCCCAAAGCGCGCGACGCGTTCCTGCTCAATCCAAGCGAACCGGAGGCTTGGCGCGCCATCGCCCGGCTGCGCTGCCGCACGGGTCGAAACGCCGCAGCGTTCGAGGTCTGGAAGAAAGTTGACGAAGAACACCGTTTAACGATCGAAGACCGGCGCGATTTTGCCGGGGCGGCTCTCGCCGCCGGTGAATTAGCAACGGCCGCCAAGCAGATTGATCAGTTATTTGCGCACAAAGGAGGCCCAGCACTATCCGACATCCTGCTCGCTGGCCAACTGGCCGTTCGCCGGAAAGACGCGGTTCTGGCGGTCGATTATGCCGAACGCGTAATGAGCGATAACCGCGCAAAACCTCACGAAATTCTTTCCGCGGCAATTCTTGTCCTCTCGGTCACGACGCCAGTGTCGCCGCCTCACATCACTGCATGGAAACACATCGAGGACCTGGCGCGCGATCCCGGAAATGCGGTCTCGCTCGCCGCGCTCGTGTTCCTCGCGAGTCAGCAATCGCTGTCTCCCGCGCGCTTGACCGCCGGCAATGAGAGTTCCACGTCGTTTGCGCTCGGCGTTCCCGCGCCTCAACAGCAGTTGTCGCCCTCCTCCTTAACCGGCGAGACCTCTCTTTCGCTCGGCCCCGGCGGCGGAGTCGCCAAGCAACCCGCAACCACGACGATGGGGCTTCTTGAAATAGCCGATGCTCTGGAGAAACATCCCAATGCGCGCCCTCAACACCAGGTGCTGGCCTTTCAACTGCGCGTCCGGCAGGATCCGGCGCTCGCGGATGAATTTGTTGCGCAAGCAGTCGAGCGATTCGGCAAGGGAGATGATGAAACTCTTGCTTCGCTGGCCGAGTGGCTCAACAGCCTCGGCCGCGCTGGGAAGACTTTGGAACTGGTATCGCTGGATCGTGCCGTACGGAATCAGGCTCTCTTTCTACAGCACATTAATGCTCTCGCAGCGCTCGAGCACTGGGACGAGGTGAAAGAGATATTGATGAGTGAACGGTTTGCGCTTGAGCCAAGTTTTCAACATATGTATCTCGCGACGGCGCTGTCACACCTGGGCGAAGACACTGCTATAGCGAATGAATGGCAGCGCGCGTTGGAAGCTGCCGCCAATAACTCAGACAAATTACTCGCTCTGGCCAGTTATGCCGAGCGGAACCGTGCCAACGATGTCGCCGATGCCGCCTATATCCAGGCGATCAAGTTCGCGCCAACAAATCACGCAGCCTACGTCGGACGTTTGCATCTGGCGATGACAGCCGGACGCACTGCCGAAGCGCAAGCGTTGGCAGCAGAGATTGTCAAACTTTGGCCCGATGACGCCGCGGCGCGGAATGAGGACGCTTATCTACGATTGCTGCTGGGTGCGTCGGGCGGCGCAGCTGAAGCGGCGGAGCGCGAAGCTCAGGTCCTTGTCGCTCGAGAACCGTGGAACTGGGCAGCTCGGGCAACGCTTGGCCTGGCGCAGCTCCGCTTGGGAAAAAAAGAAGATGCGCTCGCAGTGTTCCGCAACGTGCGGGCAACCGGCACTGAACCGCCCGGCGCGCTTGCAGTCCGCGCTGCGATATTAGCTGTAACCGGCTACGAAAAAGGCGCGCGCAACGACGCGCGCAAGCTTGGAGCGGAACACCTCTTGCCGGAAGAACGAGCCCTCATTGCACCGTTTCTGGCCGATTAGCGGGAGTGCGATCGGCATCGTTTCATCGGCATGAAGTTCCGCGCAGTGATCGCCATTCTTTTCAATATGCCTGTGCCAATCATGTGTTCGTTACAAGAGTTACAAAAGTTACATCGTTATAAAAAACTCCACGCACCCAGTCTCCGGGTCCCTTTGTAACATTGTAACTCTTGTAACCGTTTTAACATTTTTAACATTCGTCTCGTCCCATTATTCTAATCGCAGAATGAGATGGTGTAGAGGCGGCTGTCCTCAGCCGCAGTCCAAGCCGGACTGGCATTTCTGCGCGTGAGGACATGCGCCTCTACAATTTCTCCAAAATATGCTAGGAAATATCCAGGGCAGACAAAGCCGATTCTTCCAAAAAAGCATTCCTGCTTCGCTTTATGTCTTAATTTGGTAAGATGTGCGCTCATGCAAGGCGTCGTCGACGAGCGGCATTACCTCAGGGCGGGACAGAGCTCATCCCTCCAGCACGGGTCTGCTCGCGCGATCACAGTTCTCATCGTTCTGGCGACGCTTTGGTTTATTTTGTTCCGGCAATTGAGCGGTGAATGGTCGATCAACGAGCAATATACCTACGGCTGGTTCGTTCCGTTTTTAGCGCTCTTTCTTTTTTGGCTGCGCTGGGCAGACCGGCCGGTGGAGGGACGAGCTCTGTCTCGTCCGGATTTTGGGACGGCACGGAGGCCATCCCTCCAAGTCCTTGCCTGGATTTTTCTCGGCATCACTTCGCTCCTGATACTTTTGCCGCTCCGTCTTTTTGAAATAGCAAATCCTGATTGGCGTCCGCTCGGTTGGCTGCACGCCATCGCAGTGACAACGCTGACTCTCTTATACATCTGGTACGCCGGCGGCCCCCCCTGGCTGCGACATTTCGCATTCCCGATTCTCTTCGTGTTCGTCGCTGTGCCGTGGGTCACTCCGGTCGAGGCGCCGATTGTTCAGGGCTTGATGCGTGTCGTTGCCGCAATCGCCGCCCAAGCGGCCACGTTGTTTGGAATTCCCACGCACCTCGAAGGCAATCTGATCCGCATTCCCAATGGTCTTGTCGACATCACCGATGCGTGTAGCGGCGTCCGCTCGTTGCAAACGTCGCTCATGATTGGTCTGCTCTTCGGCGAACTGAAGCGGTTGTCGATCTTGCGCCGCATTGCGCTTGTCGCGGGCGCGATTGTTATCGCCTTTATTGCAAATTGCGGGCGCGCACTTTTTCTCGTCTGGATCGCTGCGACGAAGAATATCGCGGCGGTCGGCCACTGGCATAATCTGGCGGGCTATTTCATCGTTGCCGTCGTTTTCGCCGGTTCACTTCTCCTTGCCATCCTGCTCGGACGGGGAAAGGCGGAGAGCAGAAGTCAGAAGTCAGAGGTCAGAGGTCAGAAGGCGGAGGTCAGAAGTCAGAGTTCCTACTTTCTAATTCCTACTTTCTACTTTCTACTTTCCCTTTGCTGGCTGGCGTTTGTCGAAATTGGATGCGAAGCCTGGTATCGCGCGCATGAGCGAAATGTCGCGCCAGTGCCGCAGTGGACGGTGCGTTGGCCAAAAGACGCGCCCGGTTTTCATGAAATCGAAATCGACGAAGACGTGCGTGGCACGCTCCGTTACAACGACGGGCATGAAGCCGCGTGGGATGTGACCACTGCAAAGCGTGGAGAGAATTCCAGCTCTGTCGAACGACGTGCTGCCATGAAGTGCATATTGTTCGCTTTTCGTTGGAACCCGGGAAGTTCCAGCGTTATTCGCGCGCGCGCGCATCGGCCCGATATCTGTTTGCCCAGCGCGGGATGGCAGCAAAGGTCTGATCGCGGTACTGCCGACTATCCCGTGGACAAAAACTTTTCAGTTCCGTTTCGCCATATCGCGTTTGCTCGCGCCCCAGGCGGCGTGGTCGCCCACACTTTTTTCTGTTTACAGGAGGATGAGCTTCACCCGACCGAGCCCCGGCCTGATTTGCAAGTTTCCGGCGCACATCCGAAGCGGGATTGGTGGTTTCGGGGGCGATTTCGCGTCGTCTTCAATGGAGTGCGCAATCTGGGGCAGCAAGTGATGCAATTGATATTCGTTTCTCCCCGAGAAGTGAGCGATGCAAGCGCGGAAGCGCAATTTGCAGAGCTGATCCCGAGGCTAATCAAGGTAGAAAAATAAAAAGTAAAAAAGTCTTGCCATGCCAGAGACGACTGATAAAAGAGACCGCGATTTTGGCTGAGAAGGCGTAACAGCGCGTAACAGCGAGTAACAAAAGAGTAACAAAAAACGTAAAAAAAGTTAAAAAAAGTCTTGCCATGCCAAAGAGGACTGATAAAAGAGACCGCGCGAAAAGTTCGCGCGACATGAAATCACCGGAGGAAACAACCGTTATGAAATTGCACAAACGAGGTTTGCGATACACGTTCCCACTTTTTACCGCAGTCGCGGGCGCGCTGATGCTCATGACCGCTTTCGCCCCGCGAGCAGAAGCTGCCGTTGCCGGGCTACAGTATTATTTCGATTTCAATGCCGACGGTGACAACGCGCCGCCGCCGTACACCTCAGTTGCTCCCGCCACATTTGGCGCCTATCCGACGATGCAAACGACGATGTTCAACGACCCTAACAACGCCTTCCCAACCGGCGTAGGCGCGGGGATGTCCGTCCAGACCGGCGAAGGCAGTACGGTGAATTTGTTTAGCACGGACACTGCTGGTAATGCGCTCAGAATGAGGTCCAACGCTACCGGATCCGCAACAAGCCAGTACTGTTTCATAATTGGTCCCATGAACTTCACGGGACTAGAGGACATTTCTATTAGCTTCGCACTCAAAGGCGCATCTGGGGGTGGATTCACC
>WNGJ01000922.1_pt1 | contig 36002 bp, 32 predicted proteins | sample 5400611 | NCBI WGS metagenome assembly WNGJ01 (sample SAMN13153375, study PRJNA577476) | soil metagenome | isolation source: 40 cm soil or saprolite under Garry oak tree replicate 1 | place: USA:California | collected 2016-06-15
GAGGCTTTCTTGTCGGCTTCGACACTGACAGAATGTTTTGTATCATAGGTGGTGAGGAAACGTTCACGTGCCTCGGCGTCAGCCACACTGTCTCCGGAGAGGATGATGTCATCAGCATCGTCGCCCAGCACCTTCAGCAGCTGCTCATTCACGCCGGATTTGACCGCTGCGGCCAAAGTCGCTGCCGCTTCTTCCGGTGATTTGAACGATTGCTGTGCGCTGGCCGGCCACGTCACGAGAGCCACAAGTGCTGATGCGACCAGGCCAAACAACCAATTGCGATCATGTCGGATTGAATGAATCATTGTCATGACCTCGATCGCGTGGGGATCCGCGCACCGGAAGCGAGCCAATCCTTGTAGGTGCGGAATTTGATTCCGAGCATGTGATAGTCGACCCGGAGATAACCGTCGCGTCCGCGCGCAACAGCCTCAGGAATTACTGATTGCACCTCTTGCGCGATGACCCCAACATAAGTCTTGCTGCTGCCGAGATAACTGAAGCGGTAGTAGCCGAGACCATTGTCGATCAGTCCGAGTTGGATGACATCATGCTTCAGCGCGAGATCAGAGCGCCGTCCACCGCCGCCACCTCGGGCCCCACCACCACCACCACCACCGCGGAAGCCGCCGCCACCCGCCGAAACGGATCCACGCGATGTCCCGGCACTTGCGAAACTCGCTCTGCCACGCGCGGACTGGGCGCTAGCAGCCCTTGGGGACTGCATCTTGAAGGCGCTGTCCCGCCCGCCCCTGTTCGCCGCGCCGGAGCCGCGACCGCGATCACCAGAGCGTGCCTGCTTGCTCCCGCCGCGATCGCTAGTTCGCGCCTGTTTGTTCTCGCCCCGATCACCCGCGCGGCGGTCCGCCGCGCCCTGTCGATCTGCTCCGGCCCGATCGCGAGTAGCCGCGCGATCAACTCCACTGCGATCGCCGGCGCCGGCACGATCCTTTGCGGGATTGAGTGCTTGCTGGCCGCTGCGACCGCGGAAATCCGCCCGGTCTGCACTTCCGGCTCGCAAGCCATTATTTCCGAACTTCTGCTGAACGCCGGCATTGTTGTATCGCACGCCCTGGCGATGCGCCGGATTGTGCTGCCAGCTGTTACCAATGTTGTTCGTGCGGTTGATGAAGAAATTGTTGTTGCTCCAATTGCATCCGCCGCGCCAATAATTGCCCCAACGGCCCAGCGCGAAACCAGCGCCGAAGGCTATCCCGGCGGCGATGACGCCGGCGCCGATATAAGGTGGCGCGCCAAAATAGTAGGGAGGATAGTCCGGATACGGCCAATCGCCGTAGACTGCCGCCGGCTCGTAATAGGGAACGTACATCATGTTGGGATCGGTTGGCTCGATCACGATCGCCTGCTTGCCTTGTTGTTGCTGAACCGTAACCTTCTGCTCCTTGGTCGAGGACAGCTTGTTGTTCGCCTGGGCCCTTGATCGTAGACGCTGGATGGCATCCATCACGTCGGGCTGTTGGGCGAGCACGGCGTCTCCGAGGTTCTTGGTCCAGTCGAGCTTCTCGCTCATCATGGCGAGAACGGTAGGCGTGCCGGTCAACGCCTTGACGCTATCGTCCCATGACTGCTTGTCCACTTCGGTCTTGAGCTGATCTCCGTTCAGCTTCTTGCGCGCGGCCACCCAGCGATCGGCCTCCACCACCTCCAGCGGATAGGTAGACGCAGCGAGCATGTTGGCGAGCAACGCGTCGGGATAGAGTGCGATCGGTGCCACGAGCGCGTCGAGTTGCTCGGGTTTCAGCAGCGGCTGATCGGACTGCGAGGGCGCGGCGCCGGTTCCCTGCGCTGCTACAATGCCGGGGGCTGCAATCATGATGGCCAGCGCCAACAGAAATGTTCCGCAACGCAACATACTATCCTCCATCGCTACTGGACAGTGAAGCCAAGAGCCGGACGAGGATGGTAGCTTTGATAAAGATCAAAGCCGCCCGTTTGGAACGAATCGCGAGAGTGACCAATCGAATCCGCTTCGACACTCAAGCCGTGGTTTGCCGGTTTGCTGCTCGTCACCTCTAGGGCGCTCGTGAGTCCTTTTGGGCTAAAAGGCACCGCGTGCGTTGTGAAAGGAACGTAACAAAGGGCTTCGGGGTGTCCGGAAGTACCGTAGTTCGATGTTCTGGGGTACGCGACGATGAAACTTGCCACGTTGCTGATGACGCTTCGCCCGTTGCCCCGAGTTGCCTTGTCGCAGACCTCCGAGTGCCAGACGGTACCGAAGGCCGCCGACCGGCTCGCCTGCTACGACAAGGCATCGCCTCCGCGGTCGATAAAAAGCCCGGAGCGGTTACGTCCTCTACGGCATAAGAAAAAGAGCGAACTACGCCAAAGCAGGCACACGACGACTCCCCGTCGCCCTTGGCTGGTAGGTGCCGCGAGATGAACTTGGTCTGCACCTCAACTGACCTTAACGATCTGCAGTCCGTTCGCATTTAATTCCCGCATGATCACCTTAGTAAGATGAGTGCATTCTTCCGGCCGAATCCAGTGATTGCTCCAGTGCGGGTCGTCTTCCCTAGGATATTTGACGAAGGCGGAATTGATCGCCGCCTCAATAACTTCTACAGCATCCCTTGTCATCGGTACCCCCTTGGCATACAGACGCCATCATGCATCCGGCAGAGATACGATCCAAGTCGGTCGTTCGCATTTCTGCGCTCTTAATCTCTGCAGTTTGAATCCGCCACTTGGCAGTGGACTAAAATGGTTGCGCTCGCTCTCCTCATCTCAACGACCATGACCCTTTGCTGCTCGCGAATTAGACCACAGGTGCTGGCCTGTTTCGACCCCAGTATCGACGGCTTCGTCGAGATGCCGCCAACTCCTCAATAGCGGCAGACGTACCTTCCATTCACTAGCACGCGCACGCAGGCCGCGGCCGCCCCACCTACCACCGCTCCACCTACTACAGCCCGCCGCGTCGTTCGACGTGCAACGCCAGCGGCGCTCACGGGGGTCAACGGTCGCCCCACCCGAGCTTGCGCGCCATCAATGGAAAATGAGATATCTTTGCTTGACCAATGAACCGAACCCCCGCCGCACGCAACGACGGCAGCTATCAACAATGCTCGTTTCAGGCTGATGTGTTTCATAATGATCCCCCTTCCTTGAGCAGCTATGGTCTTCGACAATTAGCCTTGCTTATTATTGATCTCCTTGCCGCACTGATCGGCGCTTACGGCCCCATGTGACTCCTCCATTGTCAGTGATGGCATCCCGAGCCTCATTCGCCTTGTACACCTTGAGCTAAATCAAGACACTGCGATCCGCACGCAGCGTCCCGCTAGATCGAACACCGGGAATATTTGAGCGTCATTCCCGGAATTTCCGGAAACGACCTGGACACAGTGTTGTCATCGATGACTTTCAGGCTGAAGTGGACACTCTGGTTCATGATGCTGGTTGCGCAGGCCGCGGACAGTTCCAGACCGTCGCCCTCCTGCTTTTTCGACTTGATCGCGCACTGGGCGCTCCCTCCCCTGATCCGGCTTCCGTCAACGATGAAGCCTGAGCCGAAGAGATCGGAAAGCTCGGCAAACACGACTTGATTGCCTTTCTTCGTGAACACCAGCTTGCAAAGATCGGCCTGCGAAGCCCACGCCCCGGTTAATTCGAACGCCCCAGCCTCGACGGGCTGCAGGATGCATAGATTGAGCAGCACGACGGCTAACGCCGGCAATCGACATTCGTTGGGCATCTTTCGTCTCCAACTCCCAAATCCAATTCTGATGCACACCAGGGAGAACTCTCGCTACAATCGCGGCCCGATACCTGGACTAATGACCTCCAAATACCAACACCTTCAGCGGCAAAACGATCGCCTGCAGGCGAAGCACCAAGGCATGCACGAGGGCCACCGTGTCGACGATGTGCAGATAGACCTTCTCCAGCGAACCGATGTCTTTTGATTCGAGTTCCTCGTGGTGGTTGGAATAAAGATTCGCGATACAGCTGCTGCCCGGCGGAACATCGTCGAGCACGCCTTCGTAGAGAGGTTCGAGAAAGACCAGGACTGTACCGGGGGCACCGAGCTTCGCCATGTCGGTTAGCTGATTGGTCTGCAAGATCTGGCCGGCGGCGATGACGTCCTGCACGCTTGTGACGACCAACGGAATAATGGTCATGGGCTTGGAGATGCAGGTTGCCTCAGCCACCATGCCGACCTTGATCACCTGGGCTTCGATCTGGTCGAATCCGGCGAAGAGCCGCCCTTCACCCGCGGCCTCAGGAATGAGAATCCCCGCGGCGCGTGTGACCGGTGCGGGCTGCACGACGTCGCCAGGCCTCAGGACGAACTGATCAACCCGTCCGTCCACGCCAGCACGGACCGTCATTCTCTCCAACTCGACCTGGGCTGCCGCGAGCTGCGCCTCCGCGCTCGCCTTCTGCGCCGGCAGGACGATTGAAAGGCGCGTCTCTGCCGACTGTTTGGTGGCACTCGCAGCGTCGACGTTACCTTGCCGTGCCGTCACCAGCGTTTGCAGCTTGTCGAGCTCGCGCGTTGCGACGACGTCAGGATTGCGCTCATACAGTTTCTTCTTGGTATTATACTCATCAAGCGCCTGCTGATAATCACCCTTGGCCTCGTCGAGCTTCCCCTGGCTTGTCAGGATATCGGCCTTGGCCGTGATCATGCCTGCTTCCACTTCGACAACACGAGCGCGAGCCGTCTCGATATCGGCTTCCTGTCTCTTGCTGTCGATCTTGAACAGCGACTGGCCCTTCTTCACCTTCTGGTTATAGCCGACATAGACCTCCGATACCCGGCCGCCGGTTTCTGCGAAGATCGATATCGTCCGAAACAGCGCATTGACGTTCTTCGTGGCGGGGTGATTGTAAAGCACCACGGTGATCAGCAGCACGGTGAGTATCAGGCAGAGCGTGATGCCCCAGCGAAGCTCGTACCAGACGGAGAATAACGTGATTTCCTTGCCGAGCCGCTTGCCTTGCACGAAGCGGCGGATCAGAAAATCCGGAAGAAGGGTCAGCATGGAGCACAACATGAGCTCAAGCATGAAGGGCTCCCGGCTTCTTCACGCGGGGTTCGTCGACCTTCGCAGCCTCCGGCAAGGCGGAAGTCGAGACCGCCGGCTTCTCGCCGGCATCCTGCCCAGCCATGGTTGCCACTGAACTTGCGATGCGGTTTACCGGGGTCAGGAAATCCGGAACATCGATGAAGGCAAGCACGATCGCCGCAAACCAAAAAAGGTGTTCGTGCGTAAGCAGCGCGAGCAGGCAGAGCAAGGCGATCAAGTCGAGCAGAATCTTCTTCGACTTGTGTGCCATCCGTTCCGGCAGCGAGTGGATGGTAAGGAACACCACACCCGTCAGAATGATGGATCCAACGACAAACACCACCATGATGTTGAACAGCACGTCAGTGTCGCCCGGCGGCGTTATGAAAAACGGAGGATGCGCCGTTGCCGCCGGATTTTGTGAAGCTGTCAAGGGCGACCTCCTCCCCGTTGACGGAAAAGCCCGAGTTGGACTCCATCAGTCCGTACGCCGTTGCGAGCAACCTTGATCTAGATCAAGCAGATCATGTCGCGCCGAGTCGTGGCCTGCTGCGGGATATGACGGGTTGAACGGGCGATTTGCGCGGCTTGATCTGAATCAAACCTCCGTAAAATCTGCCGGCCTTAGCTGTTCATGGCCACCCGTCTTTCAGGAGCGTTGCCATGCCCGACAAAATCGACAATCTGCTGCCCACGGCGAAGGAAATCCAGAAGCAGGCGGCCCTCAAGGAGGCCGAGAAGGCGGACGACGACGCGCGACGCGTGGCGGCCGCGGAGGCCGAGAAACGCGCGCTGATTGACAGGCTCAGCAAGCCGTCAGGTCTTTCAGAAGACGAAAAGGTCAGGCTCGCGTCGACCGTCATTCAGCGCGCGGTGCGCAATGGCCTCACCGAGGTTCAGGTTTACCGGTTTCCAAATTCCCTTTGTACAGATAAAGGCCGCGCCATCAATCAGATGGAACCAGGCTGGGAAAATACGCTGATGGGAATGGCGAAGGAGATCTACCAGCTCTGGGCTGACTATTTGCGGCCACGGGGCTATCGCATCCGCTATCAGATCATCGACTTTCCAGGCGGCGTTCCCGGTGACATCAGCATTACCCTGAGCTGGGGGGACTGATTGTCGTCCTCAAGCGCCATCAATCCGGCAGAGCGACCTCACCTGGCAGGAGACAATGAATCCGCGTCCAGGATGAAGCGCAAAACCTATGAGAAGGAACTGCGCAAGCTCCAGGTCCAGCTTTGCCATCTTCAGGAATGGGTAAAGTCGCAAAAATTGCGGGTGATCATCCTGTTCGAAGGCAGGGATGCGGCCGGCAAGGGAGGCACCATCAAGGCTTTAACGGAGAAGGTAAGTCCGCGCGTCTTTCGTGTGGTGGCATTGCCTGCGCCTTCCGATCGCGAAAAGGGCCAGATGTTCATCCAGCGCTATATGCAGCATTTTCCTGCGGCGGGCGAAATCGTGATCTTCGATCGCAGCTGGTACAATCGGGCCGGCGTGGAGTATGTCATGGGCTTTTGCACCGCGGCCGACCACAAGCGTTTTCTTGAGCTTTGTCCAAAGATTGAGAAATACATTGTCGATGGCGGAATCATCCTGATCAAGCTGTGGCTGGAGGTTGGCATGGATGAGCAGGAACGCCGGTTCCAGGCGCGGATCGAGGATCCGCTACGGCAATGGAAGCTCAGCCCGATGGATACCGAGTCCTATCGACTTTGGTACGCCTATTCGCGGGCGCGCGATCAGATGCTGAAAGCGACGGACTCGGCGCACGCGCCCTGGCACCTCATCCGTTCCGACGACAAGCGCCGCGCGCGGCTGAACTGCATCGCTCATCTCTTGAGGTCAATACCGTTCAAACGCGTCTCGCACCACCCGATCGCTTTGCCGAAGCGCTCAGACAAGGGGCGCTACAACGATCAAAGGGCCCTCCGAGGAAGGAACTTCGTCGCCAAACGGTATTAATTAAGAGGCGAAACCGCCGGGTCTGTTCCCGGCGGTCTGTCTCGTTCGACGAGTTGTCCTCATCTCAGCGAGACGGAATCACTCAAGTGCGATTTGCACGCCGCCTACGGCAGCGGACAGCTCAACCCCGACCTTGACGCCATGCAGCTGCAGGATGACGCCCTTCTCGTTTTGCAGTTGCACACCGCCAGCGCCGGCGGCCAAGGCGCCACCGGCCCCGATGGCGCTGTAGTTGCCCGCGATGTCGCCCGGGCTGCGAATGTTCAAGGCATGCCCAACCAAGTTGGTGGTTGAGGCTCCGATCGTGGCACCGACGCTCATTCCGGATACCCTGAATGGATAGTGACGGCCGCGGAACGTGAGCACGCCGTGGCCGCCGCCGACCCCAACGATGAACCCGCCCTTCGTAAAGACGACGCGAACGGCGCCAGTCTCCGCCTGCGCGGATGTTACCACACCCGACATCAGCAACCCTGCCAAGGCCAGTTGAACGATCCGTGTTGAACGCTTTCTCATACTTCTCTCCCTTGAGTCATCTCCATTTCCTGAAGCGACTGTCCTGTTCCGCGACTCAATTCGGGTCCGCTCCTTCGTTCACTTCGCGGGAACCGTCTCTGACGCCTCGTACATGTCTCTGTAGCCGCGGGCGATCAAGCGTACGCCTCGCCCGATTTGCTCGTATGCTTCGTCGGGTAGATTGGCCAGGGACACGCGAAGCGACCAGTTGGGTGCTTCGAAACCGCCGCCGTTCAGGAGAACGATTCCGTACGCCTCGGCAAGGCGGAAGGCGAGATCGAGCGGATGGATGTGTTTCTTCAGGTATTCAACCGCTTCGTCGCCGATATTCTTCCGCGCCCAGAACTCAAAATCAATCAAACCGTAGTAGGCGTCATAATTCGGATTTGCCGTGAGTTGAAGGCCGATGCTGTCAATCAACGTCCAGATCCGCCGATTGACGATCTCTTTGCAGGCCGCCTGGTAATGTTTCTCCGTGTCCATCATCTCGGAGAGCGAGAAAAGACTCATCATTACCTGCTGCGGCAGCGACAGTCCGGCGGTGTGGTTCAGTGCCACGTCGCGACTGTCGGCGACAATACGATCGATGAACTTGATCTTACGCGGCTCAAGCGTCAATGCGCCATAGCGCTTGTCGAGCGCTTTAACGTCGGCAGCCGGCAGGTTGGCGATCATCTGATCGAAAATGTTGCCCTCGTGCACCGCGATGACACCGAGCCGCCAGCCGGTGCAGCCAAAGTACTTCGAGTAGGAATAGACGCCGATCGTGTTCTGCGGCAATTCTCCGAGCAGAGAGCGGAAATCGTCGACGAAAGTTCCGTAGACATCGTCGGTCAGCAACATCAGGTCGGGACGCTTGGTCTTCACCAGCTTTGTGATCTTGCCGATGGTTTCCTTGCTCATTGCCATGCCGGTGGGATTGCCGGGATTGACGATGAAGAAGGCTTTGATCTTCGGATCCTCCAGCTTCTTGATTTCCTCATCGGTGTATTGGAAGCGGTTCTCTTGGGGAGCTTTGACATGCACGACCTTGAGGTCGTAGTCCTCGAGGTGCGTCATCTCGAGATAAGGCGTGAAGATCGGCGTGCCGAGCGCAATCGTGTCGCCGGGATGCAACAACCGGTTGGCCTTCAGCGATTTGAAGATGTAGCACATCGCGGCCGTTCCGCCTTCGACTGCGTAAAGATCGAACTTGCCGGACGGTCGAGGCTGACCGCACATCGCCCACATCAGATACTCGTGCACAATCCGTTCGTTATGGACCAACATTCGATCCGGGACCGGGTAATTGTCGCCGATGATCGAGTCGACGAGTTCGTGGACGAAGGCGTCTCCGTCAAATCCGAACTTCTTGACGGCAAACTCCGTCATCGCGGAAAGGAAACCGGCTCCCGGCATGTCCGAATGTTTATCGAGCCAAGCCTCGAACCGGCCGGCGATGCCGCTGGCCTGCGGCATTCCACCGATCCCGGCCGCATGCTCCATCACACGCTTGCTCTCGGTTACAGCGAACTGTCCAAGCAGGAAAAATCCTTCGCGAGGCGTGGTAGCAATCCAATTAGGGTTTCCCCGGCCGGCATTCAGGAAAGCGGATTGAGTCGTCTTGGAAGTTGCTTTCGCTAGATTGATGAGTTCGTCCTTGATCTCGAAGGGACTCAGAGCCTCAAACTTCCGTAGCGTCAAAATATCAGCCATGACTCACTCCTCTTTTTGCGAGATTCCGTCGACAGGGTCGTCATAAAAGGGAAATTGATGAGCACGACCGTACCGGTGCGTGCTCATGAAGATTTCACGCCACTAGGTCAGCAGTATTACGAGCACCATGCCCCAGACGGTCAGCAGCGTGTTTCCAACTGCGTAGGTGACGGTGTAACCCAGGCCGGGAATCTGGCTCCTGGCACGGTCATTGATCATGCCGAGCGAGGCCGTTGTGGTGCGTGCACCAGAGCAACACCCGAGCACAATGGCGTCGTCGAACCGGAACACGTATTTGCCGACGTACATCGCCAGGATCAGCGGCACTGACGTGACCGCGACGCCCCAGAGAAACAGGCTGAATCCGAGCTGTTGCAGCCCAGCGACAAAGCCTGGCCCGGACGAGAGTCCCACCACCGCGATGAACACGTTCAGGCCGACCGAGTTCATGAACCAGACAGTCGACGACGGAATCCGACCAAAGGTCGGGCGCACGGAACGTAGCCAGCCGAAGAAAAGGCCGGCAATCAAGACACCCCCGGAAGTGGAAAGCGTAAGCGGCACGCTGCCAACCTTGTAGACCATGGCACCAAGCAAGGCTCCGATCGTGATTGCCGCACCGATGAAGGCCACGTCCGCCACATCGGTCGCCCGGTCCGGATGACCCAACATCTTGGTGCCGGCCGCTACGTCCGGGGTTCGTCCGACGATGGTAACGATATCCCCCCGCTGCAACTGCGTGTCCGCCAGAATCGGAATATTGGTCGCGGTCGCTCCACGGACAATCTTTCGCAGGAACACGCCGCGCGCGGCCGGCGAGTTGGCCAGTTCGGCCAATGTTTTTCCATCGACCTCCTTATTGGTGACATAGACGTCGACGCCTTCGACCGGCACCGCCAGCAGTTCACGGTCGTTGACCTCCTCCGCATTAGAGCCGATCAAATTCACCAGAACTTCGCGTCGGCCAGCCAGCGCCACGATATCTCCTTCGCGAAATACGGTATCGGCCGTCGCATCCAGAATGGTCTCGCCACGGCGAATCCGCTGGATGAAGACCCGATGCTCGGGAAGGAGCGCCTCGGCTTGCTGCACCGTCTTTCCGACGATCTCCCCGCCCGCCCGTACGCGGTACGCGCGCAACTCGAACTGGTACCAGGCCGTGCCGGGGCCGCCGGATTCTTTCTTGCCCCCGTGCTTCTCCTCATACCGCTTGCACGCTGCCTCAAGGTCAATGCCCAGGAGCGCCGGACCTATCAGCGCCAGAACAATTGCGGATCCGATGGTTCCGAAAATGTACGTGACAGCGTAGGCCACCGGCATTGCATCCAATATTTTCTTGGCTTCCTCGGGCGACATACCAAGGCGGTTGATCGCATCGGTCGCCAGGCCCAATGACGCGGAGATCGTCTGCGATCCAGCATAGAGTCCCGCAGCCGAGCCGACGCTATAACCCGCCAGCTTCGCGCCCGAATAGGCGGCCCCCAGACAGAACAAGCACACCACCACAGCAAACAATGCCTGCGGGATTCCGTCCTTCGCGACGCCGCGCACAAATTGTGGCCCAACGCCGTAACCGATAGCGAAAAGGAACATCAAAAAAAAGGTCGGCTTAAGGGGACTGCCAATGGTGATCCCAAGCTGGCCGATGATCACCGCTGCGATCAGGGTCGCGGTGACCGCTCCCAGACCCAGGCCCTTATAGGTGAACGAGCCGAAGTAATACCCGAGGGCCAATGATAGGAAGATGGCTATTTCTGGATAGCTGCGAAGTGTATGCACGAACCAATTAATCATGATGTCACCCTCCTCCCACCGACGCCCACTTTATTCCGCAGCGGCTTTGATCCCATGCGTCCGCGAATGGCTGTCGCCGAGTTTCGCTAACGCTTCCGGTCGCACGAGCTTCAATCCCTCGGCGGCGTCGTAGCCGTGAATTTCCTTGACATCGAGCTTGCGCATGAAGTCGATGGTTTCCTGCGTGATGACCTGCCCCGGTACCATGATCGGGAAGCCCGGCGGGTACGGGATGACGAAATTGGCGGATACCAGCTCCGGGCCGTTCTTCAGGCGGCGGTCGATCTCAGCGTCAGCGAGGCGGATGTATTCGCATCCCGCCGCGTTGTAGGCGGCGTAGAAACCACTCCGGATATCGCCTTCGTTCGTCTTCGTGCCGGCATCGCCACGGAAGCTGTCATGGAAATGGGAGAAGTTGGGCAGATCAGGTACGTCTGTCATCAGGCTCCTGACGCGCGCCTCGAAGGTCTTTCGCGCGTTGGCGCCACCATGGCTCAGACTGCGATCGATCTCGCCGCTGATCTCGGCCAGCACCCGGATAAGATGCGCGACGTCGCTGCGGGTATTGTTGATGTTGGACTGGAGCAGCACGGAATTGCGAGAGGTCTTGTTGAGCTGAATGCCATAGCGGTTGGCGAGAATGCCCTTGAACTGCGTGCCGTCGAATCCGGCGGTACCACAGACCAGCGTCATTCGCGTCGGGTCGAGGCAGAACTCGTCTTCCCGCAAGCTGCGCAGAGCCATCACCCAGTTGGCGCCCGGCGACAGGTAGTCGACGAAGCCACTTTCGCGATATTGCGCCGGCACCATGTTGTCGGCGCCGAGAATACGGAAGTATTTCGAGATCAAGGGATTGGCGGCAACCGCCTGACGGATGGCGAAGGCGATCTCCATCGCGTTTTCGACAAGGCCATAACCCTCCAGCTCCATCTGGCGGCGCGCCACGTCAAGGCTGCCGATCAGCTGCTGGTTGGGACTTGTTGACGCATGGGTGAATACGGCTTCGTGAAACTGCGCCTCGACGGTGTGGAAGTCGACGTCCTTGACGAACAGCATCGAGCCCTGCCGCAGCGCCGACATCGACTTGTGCGTCGAGTTTGTCTGATAGACGCGGAGCCGCACCTGGCGTGGGTCAGGAATCAGGTGGGCCTCGAGCAGCACCTCATCCGACGGATTCGTGCCAAGTTCGGACCGCTGCTTTTCATAAGCCGCTACCGACCTTGGATCGTGCAACCACTCGTCGATATCGTTGGCGGCGCCCATGGCGGTGCGCGGGCGAAGGAACGGCGAGAACCGCGCGAACCCAAACCAGGCTTCGTCCCACAGGAATATCAGGTCGGGCTTGATGGCGAGGCATTCCTCCATCACCCGGCGCGTGTTGTAGATGTGGCCGTCGAACGTGCAGTTGGTCAGGTCCAGCATCTTCACCCGGTCCAACCTGTCTTCGGCCTTCAAATTCAACAATGCCTGCTTGATCGTTCGCAGCGGCACTGCGCCATACATCGAATATTCCGTCATCGGGAACGCCTCGACGTAAAGCGGCTGTGCGCCAGAGAGCACCATGCCGTAATGATGCGACTTGTGGCAGTTGCGATCGACGATCGCGATGTCACCGGGGCCGAGGAGCGCTTGCACCGCCATCTTGTTGGATGTCGAAGTTCCGTTGGTGACGAAGAAGACGTGGTCGGCCCCAAAAGCACGTGCCGCTTTTTCCTGTGCTTTCTTGATGTTGCCGGTCGGTTCAAGCAGGCTGTCCAGACCGCCAGTAGTGGCGCTGCTCTCGGCCAGGAACAAATTGGGTCCGTAGAATTCGCCCATGTCGCGAATCCAGTCCGATTTGAAGACGGATTTTCCGCGAGCGATCGGCAACGCATGGAAAGTCCCGATCGGACGCTGGGCGTATTTCTTGAGGTTGTCGAAGAACGGTGTGTCGAAGCGATCCTGCACCCCTTCCAGTACGGCAAGGTGCAATTCCAGCAATTCCTCTACCGAATAGAAGATCCGGCGAACGACATCGGCTTCCGGATTTCCGGCCAGTTGCTCGACACGGCGGTTGGAGACCATGTAAAGGTCAAGCTCGGGCCGGACGCGCTTCAGCACGTGCGCCAGCTTCAGCGCCGAGACGTCGGAGCTGTCCTGCTGATCCATCGACGCCGTCAAGCTCCGCAACACCGGCGCATCGTGCCGCGAGCGGAACGTAAATCCCTCGTTGATCACGACAGCCGCGATGTCCGGATTGAGGATGGTGGCGCAGAATGCATCTTCAAAGCTGCCGACGAACACAGGTTCATAGATGAACGAGTCGATTGGACGCCGTAGCCTCCGCCATTCGGCGCAAAGGGTCGACCAATTCGTGGCGGGAACGCCGGTCACAATCAGTGTCTCGAAATAAGGTCGATGTGCCTCGGTCCGGCCGAAGGAAGGCGGCAACAGATCAGGCGCCGCGCCCTCGCCTTCATCATGAAGATTCCAATCGTCGGCGTGCTGGCGAAACGATCGCGTCTGCAAAGACTGAGTAATACGCATTGCCAGCGATAATGTGCCGGCCGCGTCGTCGGATGCCGCGATCTCCTTCAGACGAGCCATTAGATGCGGCCCCGGATAGCCGTGATATTCCTCGGTCACCGACAACTGTGCGAGCTGCCTGTCGAATCGAGCTCGATCTCCGGGGCTCTTCGCCCAGGTCTTCGCTGAATCCACCAGATCGCGCCAATTGTCGGCTCGCGCCCCGGGTCCGGAAAAGAACTGATCTATCCTGGCATCCTGAATCTTCGGATCCTTCGACATGAAATCCTCCCGCTCCAGATGACTATGTTTGATGGCATTGGCCGTCTTGGCTGAGTCGCTTACGTTGATCCAAATCAAGCCGCGAAGAGTCCTTTCCGGCCGACGACTGTTTGTCCCGGAGGTGAAACTCGTAGCTCGCAACGCAGCAAGGCGGTCAGGAGCAACGTCGCGGAGTACCGAGTGTGAGGGCGGCAATTCGCTCTGTCACAAATGAGCCGAGCGCCAGCTCCGCGCCGAAGGCCGTGCAAATTGCGGCAAAGAAACATCCGCCATCGTATGATGAACGATCCCTGTGTAGGCATCGAGATATCCGCCAGCGACCGTCAGCAATATTGGGACCTGGTGCGCCTACTCACGGCGCAACCCGGACCGGCAGTGCGGCCGATCGGAGCGCATTCCGATGTCGCAACGCACGCGCCGGGATCGGCTGTGTGACCAAACGACGTCACGGCAGACGGCCGGCTTGATCTGGATCAAGCGGCCGTTCGGCGTCCAACAATCAGATCAAGTCGCGACCGAGGAAACGCAACAATGGGAATCACTGGTCGGATCATTGCCAAGCCCCGGAAATCTTCTGTTGCTGTCGATCGCGATCGGGGCCGACCCTGGCGCTTCCGGGTCTTTGGGTTCTCCATCGGCACGACCGCGTGCGCGGCCGATCGTCGGCCGAATGCCTCCAACGAGGCATGACACCAGGAGCAGCAAGATGATGCTTCAACGCGATTTGCAAGTCCTAACGGCGGCTTTGCTGGTCAACTTCTTCGGCCTCGTGTCGGCAGCCCTTGCCGACGAACAGACGTCCTCTCCGCGCATTCAAGAGGAAGTCTGGGCATTGCCTCTCCCACTGCCAATGTTTGCTTATGTGGTCCGGCCCGTCGGCGACGGTCCTTTCCCACTGGTGATCATGAATCACGGGGTGTCGCTCAATGCGCGGGATCGGAGCTTCTTTCCACTGGTCGAGTTCAGGGACGCGGCATTCTGGTTCGCGCGCCGCGGCTATCTGGTCGTGGCGCCGACAGGCTCTGGCTACGGCGCGGCGGCCATCGATCTGCCCGAACGCGGGCTCTACGGGCCGTTCTTTTCCAAGGTGGGCAACTGCACCAACCCCAATTTTCGGGACCCGGGCCTCGCGGTCGCTCAGGTCGATACCTGGATCATCGATTACATGGCGGCGGAGAGGCGAATTGTTCCGAAGGACGTCATCGTGGTCGGCCAATCCGCCGGAGGCTGGGCAGCGATCGCACTTTCAAGCCAGAACCCGCCGCCAGTACGCGCTATAATCACTTTTGCAGCAGGCCGTGGCGGCCGCGTCGATGGCAAGCCGAACAACAATTGCGCGCCCGACAGACTGGTCGAGGCCACAGGCGAATTCGGCCGCACCGCCCGTGTACCCATGCTGTGGATCTATGCGGAGAATGACACGTTCTTCGGGCCCGCTTTATCCAAGCGCATGCACGAAGCCTACACCGGCGCCGGCGGCAATGCCGAATACCACATGCTGCCCGCGTTCGGCGACGATGGGCATTTCCTGATCGATTCGGCCGACGCCATCCCGCTATGGGCACCGCTGGTCAGCCAGTTTCTGGAAGAACACCGATAGGCCTGGGACGGAAAACGCAAGGGAGACGAAAGATGGCTATCCAACATTGCGTACGACGGTTTCTATCGTTGCCGGGTTTGACACTCGCCTTTGCAGCAGGGCTTGCGCTGGCGGGCTCCGCCGATCGGGCTACCGCTCAGCAGCCGGCCCACAACGCCGACAAACCATCCAGCGCAAACTCTGCCGCAGCCGAGGTCGAGCAGCGAGGCCAGCGCGTGACGAGAGAGATCAAGTATGGCGATTGGCGGAAATTCTGCTTCAAGCCGGCAGGGACCAAGATGATTTGCCGCACAACCATCAGCGGCACATGGGAGACGGGCCAGATCGCCGTCCGCGTCGATCTGATCGAACGCGAAGGCGACGGCACCGCGCGGTTCCAGCTCTTCCTCCCGGTCGGCCTTTATTTGCAGGCCAGCGTCAAGCTCACCATCGATCATGGCACCCCGTATCGAATTCCCTATGCCTGGTGTCTGACTAACAGCTGCATCGCGGCTGACCTCGCCGATCCCCAGGCAATCCGCGAACTGGAATCGGGCCAGACGTTGCAGTTGGAGGTCGTCGATTCCAACATCCTGGCGATAACAACGTCGATGCCGCTCAATCAATTCGCGGCCGTTCACCAAGGCACCCCGACGCAGATCTTCGATCAAGCCATCCAGGAATGATCGCCGCTATTGGAAGCCTACGCCGAAGCGGCCGAAGCCATTTCAAGTGGTTCGATCAGCGATTTCGCCGGGAATGGCTTCACCAGATAGGCGATGCATCCGGATTGCAGCGCGGCCAAGCGCGTCGCATCGCTGTCATTGCCGGTGATGTATATTACCGGCAGCAAGATGCCAGTCGCCTTGAGCTGGTTTCGCAGATCGATGCCGGACCCGTCGCTCAGATTGATATCAAGAATGATGCAACAAGCTTCGTCGAAATCATCATGCTTTCGCAGCGCCTGCGCGCAACCGAATAGAACGGCTTCGAAGCCGTGTTCCCTCAGGAGCCGTTTCACGCCTCGCAGCATGGAGGGATCGTCGTCGACGACAAGAACGACTTTTCGATTCGGCAAGTTGGCGGCCTCTGAATTCTGTCCGCAGGCATGGCATTTCGACCAGCAAAAGATGTAGCCAAAAGGCCGCAGGCAGAAGCGGCCAACTCAGGCTAGCCAACCTACGCGCGGCAACGCCTCGATCGTCCAAGATACGCTTTCCTGGCCAGTTTGCATATTGTCCCTTGGGACAGGCCTGCATTTGGGGTATCCGGCGCCTCCCTAGCCGCGATCATCCGGCTCGGGGCTTTGTGAAAGTAGGCCGAGGCGCTCCGCAATCGACACAAGCTCTGCCAGAGATTGCACCTTTGCCTTCTCCATCACCTGTTGGCGGTGTGCCTTGACGGTTCGCTCCGTCGTCCCCAGCTTATGCGCGATCTGCTTGTTGATCTTGCCTCGAACGATAAGGTCGAAGACCTGGCGCTCCCGCGGCGTTAGTGTCGCGATTTGGGATCGCACGGAGTCCATTCTGTACCTTTGGCCAAGCAAGGTCTCATGATGCGCCAGCGCGCGCTCGACCGCGTGGAGCAATTGTGCTGACGACACCGGCTTGATCAGAAAATCCTCTGCGCCGGCCCTCATCGTCTTGACGGTGGTCTGGATGTCGGCATGGCCGGTAAGAAAAACGATTGGCAGGGTTGAACCAAGTTCGCCGAGACGCTCTTGCAGTTCGGGGCCGCTTAGTCCCGGTATCCGAACATCCAAAAGAATACAGCTGGGCTCGCTCTCGTCCAGCGGGCAATCCAACAATTGCTGGGCGGACGAATAGGTTAGGACTTGATAGCCGGCCTTCTTCAGGCGGCGTTCGATCGCCGTTCTGAATGATGCATCGTCATCGACGATATGGATGATACCAGGCAACCGTCTCACTCCCTTCTCTCTTCAGGCTGCCGACAAGGGAAGGGAAACGTGGATCACCGCGCCACCTTCAACGTCGTTCTCGGCCCAGATGCGACCCTGGTGGGCCAGGATGATCGTTCGCGCGATCGAGAGCCCAATGCCCATGCCCTGCTCCTTGGTAGAAAAAAACGGATCGAAGACTTCGGCGAGCTTGTCCGCTGGAATACCTGGCCCGGAATCCGAGATCGAGATGATAGCCGACTTTCCGCCGTTCATCTCCGCACGGCCGATTACGGTCCGCCCGTAGGGAATCGCAGCCATCGCGTCCATGCTGTTCACGATCAGATTAATGATCACCTGCTGCAACTGAACGGCATCGCCCCTTACTCGCAGCACCTCCGGAGACGCCTTTAGGTACAGTGAAACATTGCGGGCTGAAGCCTGCATCGAAAGAAAATGAAACACCTCACGCATAAGCTCGTTTAGATCGATATCCTTGGTCTCAAAGGTCGTCCGTTTCAAGAAACTACGCAAGCGGCGGATGACTTCGTTGGCGCGCATGTCGTCTCGCCTGATGTCGGAAAGGATTTCTTTGACTTCCCCAAGATCAGGAGATGGGCTGCTCAAGATCAATTCGGCCGTCTCGGTGTTGGTCAGGATCGCCCCCAAAGGTTGATTAAGCTCGTGAGCGATCGACGAGGACAATTCACCGGCAGTCGCACTGCGATTGACATGTGCGAGCTCAGACATCCGGTGCCGGGATTCGAATTCTGCATCGTGCCGTCGTTTCCTCTCGTAGAGTAGGATCGCGATCAGCCCCGCCTGCAGCAGAACGATAGAAAAGGCGGTTACGCTCTGCCATCGATACTTTTCCCACAGGCCGGGCTCGCGAAATCGGATTTCGCTGCCGGCAGGCAGACTGGATTCATTGACCTGCCAGCGCTGCAGTTGCGCCCAATTGAAGATCGGCTTCACGCCCCCCGTCGCCGGCGCAATGTTTGCCGGGGATTCACCGTCCAGAATTCGGAGCGCCGACCTCGCCGCATCAGCGCCGATCAATTCGGGGACCAAGACAAACCCGCCGATCCCTCCCGGTGCCAGAAATGTCTCAGCACCCACGACGATAGGCCGGCTTGCCTTCTCCGCGATGAGGGCAAGCGCGGTCGCGGGCGGATAGAACGCGCCCTCCCCATCCGAATACATTGCCGAATAGATGATAACACTGTCGTCAGGCAATTCCGCAACCTTCTTGCGAGTCTCCGTCATCGTCTGGCCGATGATTTCGACCACGTTGAGACCGTTGGCAGCCGTCGAGAATTCGTCGTCCCAGTTGCGAAAGATCACCTGCCGATCCCATGGGTCACCGACAAAGACGATCGTCTTGAGATCCGGCACGACAGCACGCGCCGCAGTGATCGTGTCTGCGAGACCCAACTTGACAATCCCGCCGGTCACGTCGGGTGGAAGCCTCAGCCGCGCATAATCCATCTCATCGACCATCGCAAACACGATCGGGATTCCCGGCCATAATTCCGCGCGCCAGCGCAGCACCAAATCGAGTGACGCCGCGCCCACGGTGACGATGACACCAATCTGCCTGTCGCGGTATTTCTCCTTGAGGTACCGCTGCAGGCTCTCCTCATACGCTGGGCCGTTGAAGCGGCTCAAATCGAGATTTTCGGCGTAGAGCGTGGTGTGCGCATGGGTATCCGCCGCCACCACGGCGCGGAGTTCCGAAAATATCTGATAGTAAAACGGCCCGCGGAGATCCGACTGATCGAGCACCAGGATCGAGCGCGGACGCATTTCCTGCGCCGACGGACAAGCCGGCGTCAGCGTCGCTACGAGAAGAACAATCAGCTTACCGATCCGGGCAAATCCGATCATGACGCTCGCCAACACACGCTCTGTCCGAAAAAGTTAACATCCGGTCACGCGGATGAGAACATCCGTACAGTTACATAGGTCGAGCGCACGCCTCCAGTGATATCGCACCGCACCCTGTCCTTTGGGACAATGTCCGTTGAGCCAATAGTCCCGGCAGCGCCCCCCGTTGTAGACCACCTCTAGTGGAACGTGCCGCGACACATATTCCACATATGGTGCACATAGGACCGGCGCAAACGCGAATAGCTCGATCAAACATGGAGTTGATCTATGCTTTCCCGCTCCAGCACTCCCGCTGTCAACGTCTCCTACATTCGGGCGTTGAGCGCGGCCAGCGCGCTTCACGCCCGGCTCGCAGCGACCGAATTCAACTATCGAAAAGGCGTGGAAATATACGGAGAGAAGGAGCCGGCGGACTACGTCTACCAGGTGGCATCAGGCGCCGTACGTACCTACAAGCTGCTATCGGACGGTCGCCGTCAGATCGGCGCCTTTCATCTGGTTGGCGACATCTTCGGCCTTGAGAACAGCGACGTCCATCGATTCACTGCCGAAGCGATTGTCGACACCACGCTGCGCTTGGTCAAGCGACGCAGCCTGGAGAGCGTGGCGGAGCACGACGTGCTGGTCGCCAACAACCTGCTTGGTCTGACCACCAACAACCTGCGGCACGCCGAGGACCATATGCTGCTGCTCGGGCGCAAGACCGCGCTGGAGCGCGTCGCCGCCTTTCTGCTCGAGATGGACAGTCGCCTGAAACCCACCAATACCCTTGCGCTGCCAATGTGCCGCCGCGACATCGCGGATTATCTCGGGTTGACGCTGGAGACGGTCTCGCGCGCGCTTTCCAATCTGCACGGCCGGGGTATTCTTGGCTTCCTTGGCCCGAGTCAGCGCCAAATCGTGCTGCTGAACCGCCAGCAACTGGCTAGTCTGGATCTGCAGAATTGAAGGGCGCATCGGATGGCGCGATCAATGCGAGATGCTCAATCGTCTTTCTCAGCACCTCGAACAGTAGCGCGGTCGACCAGCCAAACATCAGGATGCCGTTCGTAGCTGTCATCGGCCCGAGCAGCCGCCACTCCTTCAGCGGCGTCACATCACCGTAGCCGAGCGTGGTGTAATTCACGAATGCAAAATCCAGGAGATCGCTGCCGGCCGGCGCCGCGCCAACCACGGCATAGGCCAGAGACCAACCGATGGTCTCAACCGTATGCGCGATCATAAGTACCAACGCAGTGACGACCATCACGGTCATCAGGTGCAAGCGCGGCCGCGATGTGCGTTGCAGGCCGGCCCGACGTGCAATCCCGATAGCAACAAGCGTAATCAGCGCATGGATCATGATATTGATCACGCTGACGCTGCCCCCGACCAGAAATTGAAGCGGCATCAACCACCTCCGAACCACGCACCGAAATATCCGGCATAAAGCGGCGGTATCTCGAGATTCATCGAGTGTCCAACGCCGGGCACAATGACGAGACGGCAATGCGGCATTGCTGCCTCCATCGTCCTTAAATCAGCCAGGGCAATCCAGCCATCCTTCTCGCCCCAAACCACCAGATGCTCGTGTCTGATCTCGGTCGTCCGCCGTCCAAGCTCGCCGCTCTCGCGCTCGCGGTTGAGATTGACGGGCGTGCCGATCCAGACGCCTTCGGCGACGCCGAAGCTCTGCTCGAGTATCCGTTCAAAGAACGGCTGCAATTGACCGAGCCCTTCCCGAAATCGCGGAATCGCGTTCGGCGCCAAGCTCTCCGGCGCGAATAGCGAAGACGCCGCCGTCGCCATCACCGCGCGGGTGACTTCCCGGCTGGCCATCATGTCGCGAAATAGCTCGATCTGCTCGGCATTGAAGGACATGCCGAGCGGCGTAACGGGATCGAGCGCTAATACTCGTCCGAAACGCTTCGGCTGCATCAACAGCATGCGAGCGGCGATGATGCCGCCAGTGGAATGTGTCGCCAGGTGACAGAACGGAATCTTCAACGCATCGAGCGCCGCCAGCATGTCGAGCGCATGCTGTTGCATCGAGTAATTGGCATAGTCCTTGGTGGGCGGAGGGTGATCGCTGTCACCGCAGCCGCGCCAGTCGATCCCAATCACCCGGAGATCGCCGGGAAACAGCGGTGCCGCAAGCTCGATCCAGTCCTTGTTGGCGAGATTGCCATGGATGAAGGCAACGGTTGTGTCGCCCTTCCCCCATTCTCGCCAGCCGAGGTGGACCTCGTTTGCACGCACCCGCGGCATGTTCTCCCCCTCTATTTGTTCAATCCCGCGGTCGGTGACGCGCCGGGAGGCGTGGGCGCGAGGGCGACCGCCGCCTCGTTGGTGGTGCCGTTGACCAGCCGGTCGATCGCGACCGGCGAGTTGACGACAATGCGTCCCGTGGTGACGAAATCGACAACATCGTTGGAAAACTCTACCGGATTGTCCGTGTGAATGAAGTGGCCGGTGCCCGGGTAGACCTTTACGGTTGGACGGTTTCCAGCAAGGGTCATCCGATCGGTGAAGGGAACGATGATGTCACCGGCGAGGTCCTTCAGACCGTTGAGCGAGGTGCCCGGGATGAACGGCTCTTTGGCGCCGAACGCCAGGAAGATCGGTGCCTTGATCTGCGTGAGCCGCTGGTAGAGGTTGTTGGGATCATCCTTCTGCAGCTCCGCCACCATACCGTAGATGTCGTAGATGAAGACGTTGGCCCATTGCTCGAGTTCCTTGGGATTGCCCTTGGTCAGGCCAACGCGCTGTTCGGTGTGGAAGCGGGCGTACTCGCTGTCGTTCATGAAGTAGCCGCTCTTGCTCTTCGACACCACATCCGTCACCGGATCGCGCTTCTTGAAGTAGTAGAAGTCACGGATGTTTTGTTCGGAACGCGCTATCTCGCTCGCCAGGATGCCGGTCTGGTCCCAGGTCTGCTTCCATTTGTCGAAATCATGCGTGAACAACGCATCGAACAGCCTGGCGGTCTTGCCCGGAGCGATTGGAACTTCCCGCGGGTATTCCTCCAGCCCCGCGGGCGCTTCCAGGATCAGGCCACGCACGGCGTCCGGCCAGGTCAGTGCATAGCCGAGCGCGACCTGGCCACCGAGTGAATGGCCGAGATAGAATGCCTGCTTGACGCCTAGCTGGTTCACGACGAGCTCGTGCACCACGTCCCGCATGTCCTGCAAGGAGCGGGCGGGGGTCTTATCGAGGTTGCCCGGACCAGACATGCCGTAGTGCGGCAGATCGGGCGCGATGACGCGCAGCCCACGTTGCACGGCGAACTTGATGATGTTGCCGTAGTGGCCGGCGAAGGCCCCTTTGCCGTGGATGATGACCAGCACCTGCGGATCGGGATCGGTGCCCGCATATTCGTCCATATAGCCGATCTGCCAGGATAGGCCGCTGCTGTCCTTGGCGGTCGCGTATTTGACCGGGAAGGGATAGGTGACGGAATCCTTCCAGAACGATTTTTTCGGATCGACCTCGGCGGCCACTCCGGGGACGCGGTAATTCTTCGCAACGAACTGCTGGTCATTGTCGAGTCGTGCCACGTCCTCGAGGAAGGACACGAATTTCGGGTCATGAATCCTGTGATTGATGATCGAGAATACGCCGTAGTGGGCGACCGGGCTCTCCTCGGCGATCAGGTCGGTGCCCGGAATGCGCTCCACCGCGCGTTCGGCGAGCTTGAAGTTCAGCCACTGGTCATTGGTGATGTGCATCACCAATGTGCGCGCCTGAACCCGACCGAGATAGGGATTGAGGTTGTGAATTTCACCGACGCGGTTACGCCATACGAGGTCGACCGCGTCATAGAGCTTGGCGCGGTTGGTTACGCTGGAGCCGGCCTTGTCGTTTGGCGGATCCCAGTAGAACACCTCTGGCTGCACGGCGGCAAAGCTTTGCGTCGTGCGGAAACCGAAGTCGTAGCCCGTCAGGCCGAGCACCGACCAGCCGAATGCGACGCCGGCCAGTGGATGCTTTTCCTTCGGCAGATCGTAGTAATTGCCTTTCGTGGCCTGCCAGACCGGGTCGGACTCGATCGCCGCCGTCATCAGCTGGAAGGTCCAGTTGCCGACCGGGTCCTCGGCGTCGGACTGCGTCGTGCCGCCGATCGGCATGATCGCGCTGACATATTCGGGATGCATGACGCCCCAGACATAGGTCTGCGTGCCGCCCATCGAGACGCCAGTGGCGAGCGCCGCGTGCACGATCTTGAGATGATCGCGCAGCAGCCGGTAATTGGCCTGCACCATGTCGTAGTAGCTGTATTGCGGAAACTTGGTGCCGAGTCCGTCAGAGGGCTTGCTCGCGCCCCACGTGCCGAGCGGGTCGACCATGACCACGTAGTAGCGATCAGTATCGATCGGCCGACCCGGGCCAATAATCGGAACCCCACCGGATAGTGTAGCCCCCTTGACCCACTGCTCGTACATGTCGGTGGAGTCGCCGGAATAATACGAGCTGATGATTACAGCGTTGGTGATTTCGCCGGCAGCGTTGCGGCGCGGGGTGCCGACCGCAATGTAAGCAGTTCGCAGTTTGCCGCCGCCAAGTGATTCCAGGGTCTTGCCGCCCTCGCCGCCGCTTTCCCACTTCGACGGGCTGGCAAGGTCATAGCGGCCGCCGAGCCGGAAGTCGCTAATTTCGTAGTATTTCTTCAACGCGTCGTGTTGCTCTTGCGAAGAGCGCCGCGTGAACGGTTGCGCCGTTGCGATGGACGAGCTGATGAAGAGCAACAACAGGCCAATGACGTATCGTTTCACGGCAGCCTCCCTAGCATGTCTTAGGAAACCGTCGGCCCGGCTCAAAACCTTTTCTTTGATCTATCTCAAGGGAGAGGATGGCTGCCGGCACAGGTTCGCATGCAGAACATCGACGAGTTGCTCGAATGCCGTTCCTCACACATGGCTCGCACCGCATCCGTTACGAACTAGCCGGCCCGAGGGCCGGACCGACCTATGTCTTCGTCAACGGACTGACGCAATACGCAGCCCTGTGGACGGCTTACCGCGACGCGTTGGTCGCCAGGCATTTCCGGGTGGCGACCTTTGACCTTCTCGGTCAGGGCGAGTCCGACAAGCCGAGCCTTTTCATCCGTCAGGAAGATCAGGTCGCCGCACTCGATCTGCTGGTCGATCATCTCGCCGACGGCCCGGTCTTCCTCAGCGGAATCAGTTTTGGCGGATTGATCGCGTTGCGCTACGCGATCGCACATGGAGAGCGGCTGGCTGGACTGGTGCCGATGAGCTGCTTTGCGGAGCTTTCTCCGCAGTTGCTGCTGCTCGGAAACGCCATGCGCACCGGCCTGATCCTTGGAGGAACAGGCTATCTACAAGACTTGCTGCTGCCGATGAACCTCTCTGACAACTGGCTCAAGCCGCTGGTTACAAACCTCGATGCGGTCAAACGACAGGGGTGGCTGGTCAACGACGTCTACGCCCTGCAGAACCTCATGGAATCCTTTCTCGACTTCGAACCCCTGACGCCGCAATTGTCGGCGATCGATCTTCCGACCATGATTCTGAATGGCGAGTTCGACTTCCTGACCCCCCGCGCGCTGCACGAGACGCTGCGGGTCCATATTCCGGACAGCGCGCTCGTCATCATTCCCGGCGCCTATCATGCCTTCACGCTGGAGAAGCCGGCCCTGACAGCGGATTTGCTTGGATGGTTCGCCGATGAAGTGCTGGCGAAACGGTGGCAGGGCAACAAGGCGGTCTGGATCGCGCCCGATGAGCCCGGTGGCTCAATGATCCCGTTCCCTGCCGGCTACGACCATCTGCGTGCCATTCCGGTCAAGGCAGGGCCGCGATGACCGCATTCTTCGGACCGCTCGATCCGGCGGGCCGCGTCCCGCCTCGGCAACAGACGCGGGTCGCGGCCTTCTTGATCTCGGCTCACGGCGCGCTGGCACGGCAATTCGCGGTTACGCTGCCGGGACAGCTTAATGTCGGCTGGCAAACCGAATTGAACGCGCAGCTCTATCGGGAAGCCGAGATCGTCTCGCTCCTGATGCGCGCGACGTCCTGGGTGCCGGATCTCGCACTGCCATACCTTGCAGCCTCATGGGAGATGGCATGGCTGCCGCAACCGATCACCGACATTCCGGACAGAATACAGGGCTTGACGATCGACATTGCCGCGCTCGGGCACGCGGTGCACGCCGCAATCAGGCCGGCGGCCCTGCTGCCCGTCGAGGTGCATGCCCAGGATCCCTTCGCCATGGCGCTGCGGCGGATCGAGTTCGAAAGCGGCCGGCTGATGCAGGCCCAGATCCTGTTTCTCAAGAGTGACGATCTCCAGCCATTCCGCGATGCCGTAAATTCGGTTGTCGAGAGCCGTCACCTCCTGGTTCGCAAGCTATGGACCGAGATGCTCGACGACATCGGCGTGCAGCGTGCGCCCTTGGATCCTGCCTGACGCAGCCTTGCCTCCCGTCCAATACCCTTGATGCAGATCAAGGTAACGGGCCGGCCCGCGATCAAGGCTCAAGCCTTCCTCGACTGCCGATCGGAGCCCAATCATGAAGGCCGTTTCCGCAGAAGAAGCCGTCGCGATGATCCCCAATGGAGCAACGGTCATGGTTGGTGGATTCATGGGGGTAGGAACACCGGAGCGGCTGCTTGAAGAACTGGTACGGCAGCGGAAATCCGGTCTGGTGCTCATCTGCAACGACGCGGCTGTGCCGGGCAAGGGCATAGGCAAACTGATCGACGCCGCGCTGGTTTCGCGCATGATCGCAAGCCATATCGGCCTCAATCCGAAGGCGCAGCAGCAGATGATGGCGAACAACATCGCCGTCGACCTTATTCCGCAGGGCACGCTGGCGGAGCGGATACGCGCGGGCGGCTGCGGTCTCGGCGGCGTGCTGACGCCGACCGGCGTGGGCACGACCGTTAGCGAAGGCAAGCGCCAGATCGAGATCAGCGGAAAGCAATTCCTGCTGGAGACGGCATTGCGCGCCGAATTCGCGCTCGTTCATGCCTTCCTCGCCGACTACTCCGGCAACCTTGCCTACGCGCTCACCGCGCGCAACTTCAATCCGATCATGGCGATGGCCGCCGATACCGTCATCGTCACCGCGGACAACATCGTTCCGATCGGCGTCATCGCGCCCGACCACGTCGTGACGCCCGCGCCGCTTGTCGACTATCTGATCGCGAACGGGTGACGCATGGACGCACAGACGATCATCGCGCGGCGCGTAGCGCAGGAACTCCGCTCCGGAAACCTCGTCAATCTCGGCATTGGCATCCCTACCCTGGTTGCCAACCACGTCCCGGCTGGCCTTAAGGTCTTCTTCCAGTCGGAGAATGGATTGATCGGCACCGGGCCGATCCCGGAGCAAGGCTTGTCCCACCCGCTGCTGACCGACGCGGCCGGAAACCCGATCAGCGCGCTTCCCGGTGCATGCACCTTCGACAGCGCGATGTCGTTCGGATTGATCCGCGGCGGTCATGTCGACGTGACCGTGCTTGGCGGCCTTCAGGTCGATGCGGCGGGTCATCTCGCGAACTGGACCATCCCGGGCAAGATGGTGCCGGGAATGGGCGGCGCGATGGATCTGGTGAGCGGCGCGAGACGCGTGATCGTCGCCATGCAGCATTCGGCCAAAGGCAAGTCCAAGATCGTCGCCAAATGCAACCTGCCTTTGACTTCATCCCGGCCGGTCGACCTGGTCGTGACCGATATGGCCGTGATCGGCTTTCCCAGCGGCAGGGCGACATTGCTGGAGACCGCGCCCCGCACCAGCGTGGCCGAGGTGATAGCCGTGACGGAAGCCGAACTCGTCATTCCCGACCATATTCCAACGATGCAGCTCTGACGAATCCAACGAAGCGGAAGGCCAGGTGATCCAATGCGGGTGTTCAACGGCTTCGATGAGATCAAATCCGCTGTCGGCACCGAGGTCGGCGTGAGTGATTGGATTGAGGTGACACAGGATCGCATTAGCCGGTTTGCCGACGCGACGTGCGACGAGCAATGGATCCATGTCGATCAGGAGCGCGCCAGCAAGGAATTGCCCGGCGGCACCACCATCGCGCACGGCCTGCTTTCGCTCGGACTGACGCCCATGTTCATTCGCTCGGTGATGGGCCTGAAGGGCCTGAAGAATACGTTGAACTACGGTGCGGACCGAATCCGCTATTTGGCGCCTGTGCCGGCGGGTTCACGGTTGCGAGGCCGCATCAGCATCGCCGAAGCCGAGGACGTTCCGCCTAACGGCTTGCGGGTCAACTATCGCGTGGTGATCGAGATCGATGGCGGCCAGCGACCGGCCTGCGTCGCCGAGCTAATTGCCCTGCACTACCGCTGATCCGCCCCGAGGCGCTGCCGTCCTCAATCGACGATGTGGTATCCGCCGTCAACGTAGGTGACGCCGCCGGTGATCAGCTTGGCCCCATCGAGCGCCAGGAAGGCGGTCGCTCTTCCGACATCGTCGATACTCACCAGGCTCCGGGCTGGCGCCTGGGACTGCGCTTTGTCCATGAGTTCGTCGAACTCGGGAATTCCCGAAGCCGCCCGCGTCGCAAGCGGACCGGGCGAGATGGCGTGGACGCGAATGCCTTTTGGGCCAAGCTCGGCCGCGAGGTAGCGGACGGCGGCTTCCAGCGCGGCCTTTGCCACGCCCATCACATTGTAGTTCTTAACGACCATCTGGCTGCCGTAATAGGTCATCGTGAACAGCGTGCCGCCGTTCTTCATCAGCGGCTCGGCTCGGCCAGATGAGCCATGCGCATGAATGACCAGCAGGACACATCCATGGTCTTCAGGAAGCCGTCACGGCCGACATCGACCACACGCCCATGCAGGGCCTCTTTTGGTGAGAAGGCGATGGAATGAAGCAGAAAATCCAGCTGGCCCCATTCCTTCTGGATCCGCTCGAAGACCTGCTCGAGCTGTCCTTCGGTGTTGACGTCGAGCGGCACGAAGATCGGCGCTTCGAGTTCCTTGGCGAGCGGCTCGACATGTTTCTTGGCCCGATCGTTCAGATAGGTGACGGCCAGATCCGCGCCCAGGGCCCGAAACGCCTTTGCGCAGCCCCAAGCAATGGACTGATCGTTGGCGATCCCAACGATCAGGCCTTTTCGTCCTTTCAAGGCGACCTTGGTTTCGGGATAGACCGGGATTGTCATGATACCCTCGTCTGTTTCTGGCCGGACGATTTTCTAGTCATCAGCAGTGACACGGTGTGCTGCGCAATCATCAGCTCCTCGTCAGTCGGCACGACGTAAACCGGCACCCTGCTGTCGGGCCGAGATATTTTCAGCGCATGAACAGAATTCTCGGCTGGGTCGAGTGCAACGCCGAGCCATGCGAGTTTCTCGGCGATCCTTTCGCGGATACCAACCGAATTTTCGCCGATACCAGCGGTGAACACGAAAGCGTCGATACCCTGCAAGGCGGCAGCGAGCATTCCCGCATTGAGACCGGCACGGTAGACAAAATAATCAACAGCGAACGCCGCGTGCGGATCCTCGCTGGCCTCCAGTTCCCGCATGTCGTTGCTGACGCCAGAGAGGCCCTTCAGTCCGCATTCGCGGTAGAGAAAACTCTGCACGTTGGAAGCCGACATTCCCCGTTCGGAAATGAGAAATAGCACGACGCCGGGGTCGATCTGTCCTGGCCGGGTTCCCATCGCAAGTCCGTCGAGCGCCGAAAAGCCCATCGTGCTCTCGACGCTATGTCCGCCCTTGAGGGCGCACATCGAAGCGCCGCTGCCAAGATGGGCGACGATGACCCGTCCACTTGCGATATCGGGCGCAACATGGGGCAAGGTCCTGGCGATGTATTCATAGGATAAACCGTGAAAGCCGTAACGCCTGATGCCTTCGGCATGGAGCTGGCGCGGAATTGCATAATAATCTGCCAAATCACCGTGACTGCGGTGAAACGCAGTATCAAAACAGGCGACCTGCGGAAGTGTCGGGAAATTGGCGAATAGCGAACGTATCGGCGCCAGATTGTGCGGCTGGTGCAACGGTGCCAGCGAACTGAACCGCTCCAGACGTGTTACCGCGGCATGATCGACCAGAATTGGCCGATCGTAGTCCGGCCCGCCGTGAACGACCCGATGCCCGACGGCCAGAGGGCTGACTCCAAGCTCGTCGCGCAGCCAGTCGCCCGCAACGGTTAATGCAGCCGTCACATCCGGGATTTTTTCGATCGTATAGGCGCGGTCGGCCAGTGGATCGCCATCGCTTCCGGTCGCGCGTAGTCGCGGACGGCTTCCGATGCCATCCATCTGGCCCTTGATCTGTCGGCGGAGCCGACCATCGCCGACAATCGCGAAGACCTGAAACTTGACACTTGAGGATCCGGCATTGACGACGAGGATGCTGTCCATGGCGGTCACGCTGCAGCAATCGACGCGCGACGGCGCCGTGCATCCGCATAGAGCGACGCTATAGCGCAGGAGGCCATGCGCGCCCGCGGGGAATCGGCTCGCGACGTGAGCACGATCGGCACGCGGGCGCCGAGCACGATTCCGGCGCCGTCCGCCTTGGCGAAATAAGCAAGGTTCTTCGCCAGCATATTGCCGGACTCGAGATCCGGCACGACCAGGATCTGGGCCCGGCCCGCCACTTCCGACTTGATACCCTTGATCCGGGCCGCCTCCACGTCGATCGCATTGTCAAACGCAAGCGGTCCATCAAGGACGCCGCCGGTGATCTGACCGCGATCTGCCATCTTGCACAGCGCCGCCGCCTCGATCGTGGACGGCATTTTGCCCGTCACGGTCTCGACGGCCGACAGGATAGCGATCCGAGGCGAGGTGCCGAAGCCGGCTTGTGTGTAGAGGTCAATGGCGTTCTGGATGATGTCCCGTTTGCCCTCGAGATCTGGAACAATGTTGATTGCGGCATCAGTGACGAACAGCGTGTCGGCGTAGGCCGGTACATCCATGACGAACACGTGGCTGATACGACGCTCGGTGCGCAATCCCGTTGCCTTTGCCGTGACGCTACGCATCAGTTCGTCGGTGTGCAAACTGCCCTTCATCAGCATTTCGCCCCTGGCCGCGTGGATCAGCTCGACGGCTTTAGCGGCAGCGGCTTCGCTGTGCGGAGCGTCGACGATCTCGAAGTCGGTAATGTTGAGGCCGTATTTGGCCGCCGTGTCCTTGATCCTCGCTGCCGGCCCGACGAGAATCGGCTTGATGATGCCGGCTTCCGCAGCCTCGACGGCACCGCGCAGCGAGCTTTCATCGCAAGGGTGTACGACGACGGTCGCTACCGCTGGAATGGCCTTGGCGGCCGCGATCAGGCGTTCATACTTGACGCCGGGTCGTTTCTCGTTCGCATTTGCTGACATGACATTCATCCTGTCGCTGCGGATTTCCTCAGATGGCGCTACGACGCCTTGGCTTTCGGATCGAAAGGGACGATACCCGCTTGCCCTTCTGGAACTGACGACGTGTCGCCGCCAAATAGCTGACCAACCTGCTTCAGGCGCCTGGCTACTTCACCGGAGATTTCGGCGCTGGCGGACAGGACTTCACGGATCACGGCGAACGCGGCGCGGCGTTCGTCCGCGCTTTCAGGCAGCAGCTTCGGAATGGCCGCCAGCGCTCCGTCCTGGTCGAGCAACAACATGAAGAACTGCTCGCGCACCATCATCTTGAATTGCGTGAGCGTCAGGCGCGGCCCGCTGACATTCCTTCGAATTCGGCGCAATACCTCGAGGCTGCGTTCATCCACCATTCCCCGCGCCATGCCGACATACAGCAGACCTCGAATAGTTGCCTCCCTGAGACCGCCACGACCGATCTGGGATTTTAGCTCTGCGATTCGCGCCTGCAGGCGCTCGCGGTATTGTGCAGACATCTCCAGCTTTCGCGACGGCGTCGACTGCGGGTCGATCCCGACGGTTGCCTGAAGTGCCGGCGATCCGTAGACTGAAAGGAACAGCGCTTCGCTGAGAGCCTCCTGTGAATCACGCCATTTATCGAGCGCACTGACGATCTGCTTCGACATCGTCTCCTGAAAGACGACGAAGGGATTGTCGGACGCAGCCGGCTTGCGGTGTTCGCGAACCTTCTCGGCCGCAGGCTCCACCGCCTTCATCACTGAATTTTCGCCGCTGAAGGCTTCATATTGTATACGCAACGGATGCCAGTTGCGCATCACGTCAGCCATCTCCGGCGTCACCATGGACTTGATCCAGGGCTGGACGAATTTCCGATAGGCGGCAAGATTGATTTCCGAGACACGGGCGGCGGTTGCGAACCGTCGTTCGTCTTCAGGCGAGTTGCCGCCCATGGCGCGGATGTCGTCGAGCGTACGTTGTTCGCAACGCATAACCCACTGCCCGACAACCAGATCGGCGTTTGTGGTATCCGAGCTTCGCGCCTCGAACGTTGCTTCATAGAGCCCGGGAGGCAATACGTCGATCAGATCGATATTGCTGGAGAATTCGCTGTGCTCTTTCTTGGCCACGCCTCCCGACACGAAGATTCCGAGATGCCCGACGGTTTCGTGGACCGTGTAGACGATCGTTTGCCCGTGGGCCCTGATCTCGTCGACGTCGGCATAGAGGCCAAGAATCCAGTCTAGCGCCTGCTGCGGTGGGGTGATGTTGTCACCCTTGGAGCAGAACACCACGATCGGGGATTTGATGTTGCGGAGATCGACCGCAGTGCCGTCGGACATCTTGATGCGACCGGCCGCAAGGTTGTTGCCGACAAAGAGTTCATCAACGATGAACTGAATTTCCTCGGCATTGAGATTGACGTGCCCACCCCACCAGCGCTCGAATTCGAGATAACGATCGGCCTCGGTGTCGACCTTGGAAAATACATTATATTGCTTGGTCCATAGCGTATTCGAGGGATTCTGGCCCTCGAAGTTCTGCACCAGCCATGCACCGTCGAACTTGCCGCCTCCGAGATCACTGGTCAGCGCAGTCAACCAGCTGCCGCCGAGCAGGCCGCCCGAATAACGCATCGGATATTTGCCGTGGACTCCCGCCCAATATTCCAGCGGGGCGCCGGCGATGATGATCGGGCCGAATAGCTCCGGTCGCAGCGAAGCCAGAATCATTACCGCCCAGCCCGCCTGGCAGTTACCTATCACGCACGGCTTGCCATCGGCTTCGGGATGCAGGGCTGTGACCTTCTTGATGAACTGCGCCTCCGCTTGTGCGATGGTTTCGATCGTCTGGCCTGGCATTGGTTCCGGCAGGAAGCCGATGAAGTAGCAGGGATGACCGGCCTTCATGGCGACGCCGATCTCGCTGTCGGCCTTGAATCCGCCGATCCCGGGGCCATGACCTGCGCGGGGATCGACGACGATGAACGGCCGCCGATTAAGATCAATCTCCACGTCCGGTGGCGGAATGACGCGCACCAGCGCGTAATTGACAGAATGTTCCAGTTTTCTCCCGTCCATGATCAGTTCGACCGAATAGTTCAGGACATTCGGCGCGGTCTCGGCGAGGTGCTCGCGATACTGGTCCCCTCGCCGGCGCATGATGTCGAGGAACAGCACGGTGCGCTGGCCGCTATCGACCATGTATTCCATGGCCGAGGCAACCAGGCCGGACATCGCATCACCTGATACAATTGGCTTGTCCATGGGCATATCCCGATCTGTATTCCCAGCGCCCTCGTAGGGAAGTCGGTGCCCATCGAAGGGACCTTGATCTAAGTCAAGCCTCCGGTGAGCAGGGGATCGAAAGCACTGCATTGAATATCGGCAGCTATCGCTGCGCGGCCGCTCCTATCCGGCTTTGGCGCGGAGTGCGCCGTCGAGCGTAAAGGTTCGGTCAAGTCCCCCGACCTTCTTTTCGATGCCATCAGCCCGCAGCAAATCGCATCGTGGGTAGGGCCCTCGCGGCGGGTTCGCTTGATTCAAGTCAATGTATCCGGGCTCCTTGATCCAAGGATAGCCCGGCGCGACCGCATTGCGGCGAGTGCCAAATCTCGGCGAAGCTCGTCCGTTGTGTTGAAGTGTCCTTCCAGGACCCCTCGCCCAGAGTACACATCGATGAATTGGAGCAGATCATACGGTTTCAGAAGCTACATCAGATCATCGCTTTGGGTCGTTCCGTTCGTCGCAATCCCGTTCGAACTGGTCATTACGCGACCGTTGCACTGGCTTGATGGCTGGCTCGACTGGAATTTCCTGGGCTTCGCCCTCCCGGGGGCACAAGCCCTGCTTCAGGCCATCGTCTCGGCAACGCTTTCCTTCGTGGTCTTCACATTCGGCTCCTTGCTGGTGGCGATTCAGGTCGCTGGCGCCCAATTAACCTCCCGGATTATCGCCACCACGTTGCTGCGGAACGATGTCGTCAGATACACCGTTGGACTATTCATATTCACACTGATGTTCGCCCTCAGTGCGCAAAACAGAATGGAAAAGGATGTCCATCAACTGGTCATGCTCGTGGCCGCTCTGCTCGCGATATTTTCGTTCGCGGCGTTCTTCTATCTGATCGATTACGCGTCCCGATTGCTGCGCCCGATCAGTGTTTTGTCCCACGTAGGCGGTGACGGTCTCACTGTCATTGAGGCCGTATATCCCGATCCAAGTCGCAGCCCCAGCAGCCCGGCAGCCAACGGCCTCGATCTCGGTCCTCCAGATCGTATCATTCAGCATCAGGGAACATCGGGCATCGTGCTTGCCGTCAATCTTGAGCTGCTCCGGGCTGAAGCCGAGCGAGCGAGCGGCCTCGTCGAATTCGTTCCCCAGGTGGGCGACTTTGTTGCCGTGGACGAACCCTTGTTCAACCTCCATGGCCGCGCACAGTCGCTTGATGAAGCTACGCTGCGTTCCGCGATTGCGTTCGGATCAGAACGCTCCCTGGAACAGGATCCCACATTTGCGTTCCGTATTGTCGTCGATATCGCACTTAGAGCGCTATCGCCGGCGATCAACGATCCGACGACGGCCGTCCTCGCGATAGATCAGCTCCATCGCCTGCTGCGAATGGTCGGCACCCGTCATCTGCGCACCGACGAGATATTGGATAAGTCTGGGCAGCTGCGCGTGATTTTCCGGACTCCCAACTGGCAAGATTTTGTCCACCTCGCATTCAGCGAGATACGCTGCTGCGGTTCAGACAATCTGCAGATCGTGAGACGGCTGCGGGCCATGATCGACAATCTGATTCAGACGCTTCCTGCGCAGTGTCACCCGCAGCTGCAGCAGGAATTGAGTCTGCTCGATCGAGAAATCGCACGGAATTTTCTCTATCCAGAGGAGCTCGCGCTTGCCCGAATTGCGGACTCTCAAGGCTTGGGAGGGCGCTCCGGCAAAAGCAACCTCGGCACGCGTATTGCGCAATGAGATCCTGATCGATGAGCCGGACGATGTCAGAGAATAGTGCTCTCACTCGGAAGCAGCTGAACACGCCGAAAGCAGCCGCGATCGCCGGCATCGCCTTTTCAGTTCTTCTGATGGCAATACTCTGGCTGCTTCGGCGTTCCGTTCCAGACGATCCCCTGGATTCCGGAGCCTGGATCGCCACGGAATCCGGAACGGTTGTAATTGCGCTGAATCTGATTCCTCTTGCCGGGGTCGCCTTCTTGTGGTTCATCGGCGTGCTGCGGGATCGGCTTGGTCAACAGGAAGATCGCTTCTTTGCCACGGTTTTTCTTGGCAGTGGCCTGCTGTTTCTGGCCATGCTGTTTGCGGCTGCTGCGATCGCCGGCGCGGTCACGCTGCTGGCTTCTTCCGCTGGACCCGACCAGCTAGATAACTCCCCTACCTTCCATTTTGCGCGCGCCACCGTCTACATCATCGCGAATGCCTACGCGGCCAAAATGGCGTGCGTATTCATGATCTCGACATCGACCGTCGCAATACGCACCGAGATAGCTCCGCGCTGGATCGCCATCCTGGGGTTTGTCTTCGCTTGCGTTCTTTTGGTTGGCAGCTACTACCTAAGCTGGAGTATCGCGGTCTTTCCGATTTGGGTCTTCCTGCTCAGCATTCACATCCTGATCCACAATCTTCGCGGACCGCAGGGAGATGATCATGCCCGAGGCTAGGAACTACCGAGCCATTGAACAGCTTCGCAATGGACTCCAGATTGAAATCCGGGCTCTTCAGCCGGACGACAAGGACGACATGCTCGCGGCAATCGGGCGCACAAGCACCGAGTCACTGCAGCGCCGTTTTTTTGTTGTGAAGCGCGGCTTCTCGCAGAAGGAAATCGATTTCTTTATGAAGATCGACTTCATCAATCATGTGGCCCTGGTCGCGCTGGCCTATGAGGACGGCCACCCGATCATCGTGGGCGGTGGGCGTTACGTTGTTGTTGAACCCGGCAGGGCCGAAGTGGCCTTCATCGTCATCGACGGCTATCAGGGGCGAGGCATTGGGGCACATTTGATGCAGTATCTGGCGTGCATTGCGCGCGGCGCGGGCTTGACGGAATTGATCGCGGACGTGCTGCCGGAGAATACGGCTATGCGCAAGGTATTCAGCAAGTTCGGCTTCCAGCCTGCGCCCAAGCGAGAGCCGCAGGTTATTCACCTCGTGATGAAGCTCAGTTGACGACGGCCGTTGGGCTCATCGGCCCTCGCCGCAGCCGACATTGACAAAGCCCGGTCAAAACAACTACGCGCTAGGTTCATTCCGCTGCTGACGGCCTGCGGTCGAAGGCCCCTGGGATCGTTCGTGTTCGTTGATGACGGCCGGCTCGCGGGTCAGACGCGACCATCTCTTCGCTTCGGCCAGCCACACATAGCTCGCATGAGGCTCAAGCTTCGCGAACTTCCGGCACAATTCGGCGCGTGCATTGAACTCAAGAAGGCTTATCATCTTGCGACCCCTCCCCTGATGCATACTCTTTAGTCAGGCTTCGCGAGATAGACCGCATTGATCTGCATCAAGAGCCGGTGTCATCCGAA
>WNGJ01000631.1_pt1 | contig 35992 bp, 39 predicted proteins | sample 5400611 | NCBI WGS metagenome assembly WNGJ01 (sample SAMN13153375, study PRJNA577476) | soil metagenome | isolation source: 40 cm soil or saprolite under Garry oak tree replicate 1 | place: USA:California | collected 2016-06-15
TCGCCGCCACCCAGATCGCCGCGCGGCTCCAGAGGTAGATGTCCAGCGCTTGCCTTTGACCCGCGCGCACGGCCGCATGATCATACGGACGAATGTCCCGTACCTTCACGCCGGAAGAAGCCAACAAGGCCCTCGTCGAGCTACGGCCGATCGTCGATCGAATGGTTCAGCATCGGCGCAATCTCACGGCAGCGCAGCTCCAGCAGGCGGAGCTCGTCACGCGCATTGCGGGAAACGGCGGCGACATGGTCCCGAGCGACCTCCACGAGGCAGCCGACACGATCCAGCGCGAAGCCGAGGCGATTTCCGCGTGCGCAGAGCAGATCAACGCCGTGGGCGCGGAGGTGAAGTCGCTCGAGGAAGGGCTGCTGGACTTCCCTGCCAAGCGCGGCGACGAGATCGTTCTCCTCTGCTGGAAGCTCGGCGAGGACGAGATTCACTACTGGCATCGGACCGATGAGGGATTCGCGGGAAGGAAGCCGCTGCCGCTGTGAGGGTCGGGGCATTCGAGATCGCGGTCCTCGTCGACGGCGAAGGAAGCTTCGCGACCGTCGGGCAGGCGTTCCCCGCGCTGGACGCGCCGGAGGAATGGCGCCTGCCGGTCAACGCCGTTCTGATTCGAGGCGCCGGTACGACGGTGCTCGTCGACACGGGGCTCGGACCGGAGCCGCGCACGTTCATGCCCGGCGCAGGCGCGCGACTTCACGCCGAGCTCGAGCGTGCCGGCTCGAGCGCCGCCGAGGTCGATCTCGTGGTGCACACACATCTCCACGTCGATCACGTCGGCTGGGACGGAACCTTTCCCAACGCCCGCTACGTCGTGCCGACGGACGACTGGTCGTACTTCATGTCGGAGGAGTCGCTGCAGCGGCGGCCGCACCTCGGCGACCGCGTCGAGCCTTTGGATGACGCGGGCCTGGTGGTGCTCGTCGACGGCGAGCTCGAGGTCGCGTCCGGGGTTCGCCTCGTGCCGACTCCGGGCCACACCCCCGGGCATGCGAGTGTCTTCGTCGAGTCACAGGGGAGTGAGCTCGCCGTGCTCGGGGACGTCGTCGTGCACGAGCTGCAGCTTGCGGATCCGGATCTCGTCTACGTCAGCGACCATGACCCCGTCCTGTCCACTTCGACGCGCAAGCGCGTCCTCGGGGAGCTCGCCGATCGCGGCACGGCCGTGATCGTCAGCCACTTCCACGGGCCCGGAGGCTTCAGTCGCAACGGCGCGGGGTTCGACTGGTCGAGCCGCGCAAAGGACGGCGAGGCTGCCGTCGAATAGAGGCCCATGCCCTTCTGGCACCGACTGATCGTCGTCGGCGTCGTCATGTTCGTCACGATCGTCGTGGCGCGCGTGATCGATCGCCGCATAGCGCGCCGCGACCTCCCGCCGGAGGCGATCACCCGCTATCGCGTCGTGCGTCGCAGTGTGACCACGGCGATCATCTTCATCGGGCTGCTCACGGCCCTGCTCGTGATTCCGCAGGTACGGGCAGTGGCCGGCGGGTTGCTTGCCTCCTCGGCCGTGCTAGGCATCGTCGTCGGCTTCGCCTCGCAGCGCACGCTCGGGAACTTCGTCGCCGGTCTTCTGATTGCGTTCACGCAGCCGGTGCGGCTCGGCGACGACGTGGTCATCGAGAGCACCGAGGGGACGGTCGAGGAGATCGGGCTGATCTACACGTTCGTCCGAACCGAGAACGGCGACCGGCTCGTGATCCCGAACGAGAAGCTCGCCTCGGATACGATCCGCAACTCCACGATTCGCAGTCGAGAGAAGGTCGCCGAGATCAGCCTCCACGTTCCACTTGGTAAAGACCTCGCTGCGGTCGTGGACCGTTTGAGGGCGGTCGCCGCAGACGGCGAGGCGTTCGTCAGCGACCTGTCCGGCGATGCGACGGTCGTCGTTCGCGTGCCGGCGACAGACCGCTCCTCGGCCGAGCGGCGCGAGCGCGAGCTCCGTCTGCGCGCCTACGAGGTGCTTCGCGCCGAGGGCGTGTACGCGTGAAGCCGCCGGGGCGGGCCGCGCGGTCGCAGTCGGACACCTTTCTGCTCGACCGTTTGCGGAAGCGGCGACGGCAACGGGCGAAGAACCGGCGCAAGCGCTTCGGCAAGCTCGTGTCGGGCGCGCTGATCGGCACGACGCTGTTCCTCGTCGTGTCGAGCTTCACGGGCGCGGCCGTGTGGATGAACAGCTGTAACCTCGATTCGCTCAAGCCGGTGGACGTCGGGGAGAACTCGTTCGTCTTCGCGGCCGACGGATCATTGCTGGGGTCGATTCCCGCGGAGCAGAACCGGCAACCTGTCGGTCTGGATCAGATCAGCGCATGGGCGCCGAAGGCGACGATCGCAATCGAGGACAGGCGCTTCTACGAGCACGGCGCGCTCGACTGGTTGGGAATCGTGCGGGCGCTCTACGCGGACATTCACGCCGGACGGGTCGTGCAGGGCGGGTCGACGATCACGCAGCAGCTGGTCCGGAATCTCTACATCAAGAAGAAGTCGCAGACCCTCGGGCGCAAGGCGACTGAGGCGTGCCTTGCGATCAAGCTCGCGCGCGAGAAGTCAAAGACCTGGATCCTCGACGCGTACATGAACCAGGTCTATTACGGGAACCACGCGTACGGGATCGAGGCGGCTGCCCAGACGTACTTCTCCAAGCCGGCGCGGAGGCTCACGCTGACCGAGTCGGCGCTGCTGGCGGGCCTGCCTCAGGCCCCGTCCGTCTTCGACCCCTTCCAGCGGCCCGCGCAGGCGATCGCCCGCAGGGACGAGGTCTTGAGGGCGATGCTCGGAAACGGAAACATCACCTCGAGTCAGTACGCCGACGCGGTGGCCCAGCGCAGGCTCCATCTAAAGGCCGGACGTCTGTACACGCGCATCCGCGAGCCGTACTTCTTCAGCTATGTCCGCGAAGAGCTGCAGAGGCAGTACGGTGCGAACACGGTCCGTTCCGGCGGACTGAAGGTCTACACCACCATCGACCGGCGTTTGCAGCGCCTGGCGCTGGTCGCGATCAAGAGGACTCTCCCCTACTCAACCGATCCGGCCGCGGCGATCGTCTCGATCAATCCGAGCAATGGGGCGATTCGTGCGATGACCGAGGTGAGCCCAGGGAATCCCAAGAATCAGGTGAACTTCGCGTCGTCTGCACGGCGCCAGCCCGGGTCGACGTTCAAGACAATCGTGCTGACCACGGCGATCTCGGAGGGCATCAGCCCGTCGACGACCTACCTCTCCGCGCCGTTCAAATGGGATCCGACTGGTACCGGTTCCTGCGACACGAATCCTCCGACGGCCTGGTGTCCGCAGACCTACGACCACTCCTACGTCGGCCCGACGTCGATCGAGAACGCGACGTTGCGCTCCGACAACAGCGTTTACGCACGACTCTCGCTCGACGTCGGCCCCGATAACATCGCGGACGTCGCCTACAGGCTCGGCGCAAGGTCGACACCGAGGCCGGCTGGGGCGTGCCACAGCGCAAGCGCGCCGTTCCCGACTGGGTCGCCGCCGAGGTCGTGCGGATCCTCGAGGAGAACATGACGAGCGGCACCGGCGTCGGGGCCTACTTCGGCAAAACGTCTGCCGGCAAGACGGGGACGACTGACAATTACGCCGACGCCTGGTTCAGCGGCTTTCTCCCAGGGCTCGAGGCCACGATCTGGATCGGCTATCCCAAGGGGGAGATACCGATGCTGTCCGTCCACGGCATCTCGGTGTCGGGGCCGACCTTCCCGGCGACGATCTGGAAGCTCTTCATGGAGCGGGCAGCCATGTACGCGCCGTACCCGAAGGAGTTCCCGTCGCCGAAGACATCGCCGGTCTGGGTCACGCACAAGCTGCAGTACGCCTTGAGCGGCGGCTACTACTACGCGCCGAGCTACTCGGGCTCTGCGTCGCCGCAGACCACGACGGCCTCGGGCAGCGGTGGCGCTGACGGCTTCTCCCAGGTCCCTGGCACCACCAAGAAGCCGTAGGCCGTGGCTGCGGCCGGCGGCCGCGGCGATCCCGATCTACGTCGCGGCGTGTGCCGTTCCGGACGGTGGGCTCTTCCGCGCTGAGCGTTTCCGAGACGTCCACCTCTATCAGGGGTTCGCGAACGCCGTCTTCGACGGACGCGTACCTTACCGCGACTTCTTCATGGAATACCCGCCCGGCGCGTTGGCAGTCTTTCTGCCGCCGGCGGCCTTCGGTTCCTCGCACTACAACGCGGCGTTCAAGTGCCTGATGGCTCTGTGCGGCATTGCGACGCTCCTGATCGTTGCGACCTTGCTCGCGAAGATCGGAGTGTCCACGACTCGCCTTTGGGCTGCCGTCCTGCTCTTTGCGTTGTCCCCGCTCGCGCTCGGCCCGATCTCCCTCAACACCTACGACGCGTGGCCCGCGCTGCTCACCGTGGGAGCACTTGCGCTGCTGCTGTCCGGGCGGGACGTGTTCGCATTCGCCTTGCTCGGTGCCGCGCTCGCGGCGAAGGTCTACCCCGTCGTGCTCATTCCGCCGGCCGCGATCTTCGTCTGGCGCGAGCGCGGGCGGATATCTGCGTTGCGCTCGCTCGGTGCCTCGCTCATGGTCTGCGCTCTCTTCGTCGTTCCGTTTCTCGTTGTTGCGCCGCACGGGCTCGCAGAGAGCTTTCGCGCACAGGCCGCTAGATCGCTGCAGGTCGAGAGCCTGGGCGGCTCTCTTCTTGCAGTCGCCGACCGGCTGGGCCTCTACAGCGCGACGGTGGTCCATCGCACCGGGCACGCGATCTCGTACGACCTCGTCGGCTCCCTACCGGAGACGCTGGCCGTGCTGAGCTCGATCGCGCAGGCGCTCGCCGTCATTTCGGTCGCGTGGCTCTACCTGCGCGGCCGCGACGACCCGCGGCGGCTCGCGCTTGCCTTCGCCGCGGCGGCCGCGGGCTTTCTCGCCTTCACACGGTTCTTCTCGCCGCAGTACCTCGTCTGGGTGGTTCCGTTCGTCCTCCTCCTCGAGCCGGCGGTGTGGGCGCTGACCGCCGCCGCCCTGGTCCTGGCGCAGGTGTGGTTCTTCCACTACCACCAGGTCTTCGCGCTCGGCGGCTATGTGTGGCTTGTGCTCATGCGCGATCTGCTCGTTCTCGGGCTGTTCGTCCTCGTACTGCTACGGCTACAGCGGCCTGCGCCGGAAGACGAGGATCCCGTCCTGCTCGAACACGAGCTGCCACTCAGGGTTCCGTCGTAACGCGGCCAGTTGGGTCGCGGTCGGAACGGGCGCGTAGCGATCCGCGTAGCCCGGTTGCGTCTCGTCTGCGGCAACCCACTTCGAATCTTCGATGAAGGGGAAGCTGAGCACACGGCGGCGCGCCGACAGGTGCGCGCCGAGCGTGTTGGTTGCGCAAACAACGGCGTCGTCCGGAATCAGCCGGAGCGCCCTGTCGGCTATGCGGTCGTGAGCAGTCACGCGCGCCGCGGTTGCCTGGAACTTTTGCCCGCCTGGGACATGCCGCCAGCCGGGAATCGGTCCCAAGCGGTAGTTCCCGACGAGGGCGGCCACGACGATCGCCGCTGCCACGGGAAACGCCCAGCGCGACAGCCGTTTCGCGCCGAAGATCGCGCCGATCACGAGCGGAGGAATCAGACCGGCCGTGTAGTGGAAGTGGATCGACGTCTGGGTCGTCGCCGACGAGAGGAGGTTGATCGCAAGCTCCGGCAGGGCCGCCACGAGCATGAGCGGAGCCAGCAAGCACAGAGCGGCCAGCGGCGCGACCAGGTCGAGCAGGTAGTGCAGATCTCGTGCGCTGAATGCCGCCTCGGCGATTCGCAGGGGATGCGTGAAAGCCGTCTTTACGATTCCGCCCGCCGATCCGCCGACCTCGCTGTAGCGGCCGTAGAAGTCGGACTCCGCGCCGGCGTTGTAGTGCGGAATCACGATCGCGATCGCGATCGCCGCCCACGCACCGCCGGCGACCGCGATCGCCGCCCCTACCACCCACCTTCCGCGGGCGAGCGCGTACCAGATGCCGAAGCCTGCGACGACCAGGGCGATCTCCTCCTTGCAGAGCGCCGCGGCGAGCGCGCACGCGGAGAACGGGAGCAGGCGGTCCTCGTCGAGGTACCAGAAGGCGAAGAGGAGCAAAGGCGTTGCGAGCGCGACAGGATGAAACTCGTTGAGCGTCAACCAGCCTGTCGCGGGGTAGAGCAGATAGGCAAGACCGAAGCCCAGCGCGGCCCGCGAGGAAGCGAGATGCTTGCGGGCGAGGAGGAAGACGGGAATCGCACCGAGCGCGACCGCGCAGGCCTGCGCGACCAGCAGCATGTGGGGGCTCGGCCAGATCCACCACAGGGGCGCGAACACCACCAGGATCGGATCGACGTGGGCCGCAAGCCGTGAGATCTGATCCCCGTGCAGGTCGGTCATTTGCAGCGGCCGCCCATGCGCGGTCGACCAGACCGCCTGCACCATGTTCCCGAGGTCGAAGCGACCGGTGACGTAGGCCTCGTGGCGAAGGACCGAGAGCGCCGCGAACCCCGCCGCATAGGCTGCGATCGCCGCCGCGAGGAGGGCGCGGGCGCTCGGAAAGATGATCCGTCTCACAGCAGCCGCTCGACGATCGTGCGCCAGCGCACGCCGAGAACGGCCTCGCTCGCCTTCCGCTCGTAAGCGGCGCGCCCGGAGGCTGCGATGCGCCGGGCGAGGTCGGTGTCGGTGGCCAGCCGGCGCACCGCCTCGGCCAGAGCTCGTGCGTCGCCCGGCGGCACGAGCAGTGCGCTCTCGTCGCCGACGAGCAGCTCGCGGGCGGCTGGTGTGTCGGCCGTGATGAGCGGCGCGGCGCAGGCAATGGCCTGGAACGCCTTGTTGGGGATGACCCTCTGCGCCTTGCCGCCGGTGCCGAAGATCCCGAGTGAGCAGCCGGCTCGGCGAATCTCATCGGGTAGGTGGTCGTACTCGACCCACGGCACGTGCTCGACATTCGGGGGCCGACCTGCGAGCAGCCCTTCGAGCTGTCCGCTGCCGACGACACGGAAGTCGATCTCGGGCGCTTCCCGCGCTGCCGCGAGGATCGTCTCGACACCTTGCAACGGAATCAGCTTCCCCACGAAGAGCGCGACGAAGCGGTGCGGCGGCGACCAGCCCGGCGTGAACAGCCGGTCCTCCGCTCCGACGAAGCAGACAGGAACCTCGCCGAGCCCTGCGAGGCCCGCGAAGTACTGCGCATCGCCTTCCGTATCCGCGACGACGACGTCCGCGGCACGAAAGGCGCGGCGGTCGATCGTCTCGAGCGCGCGTGCGGCGAACGAGCCTGAGCGGAAGCGCGCACGATCGCCGACGAGTGTGTCGGCCAGCGAGACGAGCGGATTGAAGATCAGCGGCCGTCCACGTGCGGCGCGTCGTGCTGCGGGGAGGTCGAAGTGTCCGGGATAGCCCACGATGAACGCGTCGACGTCGTCGGGCGGACGCCGTGCGAGCAACTGCGCCTCGGCCGCGGCGAGCCGCAGCGCGCGTCCCGATCCCGCCCCCCAGCCGTGCCGCTCGCCGTTCCAGACCGAGACGTGTTCCTCCAGCACCTCGACGCCTGCACCTCGCAGGCACGAGATCACCTGCGAGTTACGTGGATAACCACGCTCGTAGGTTCCGAAATAACAGACTTTCAGGACAGGATTTCGTCGACGAGCAGCTCTGCGCGCTCGCGTTCCTGCGCTCGCTCCTCGTGATGGCTCGTGATCATCTCGCTGATCAGGCCGAGCGAGAAGAACTGCATCCCGATCACCACGAGCAGCACGCCGAGCAAGAGCAGCGGCCTTTGTCCGATCGCGTGTCCGAGCGCCTTGATCACCGTCAGGTATACGAGGATTGCGGAACCGATCGCGCCGAGCAAGAGCCCGAGGCCGCCGAACAGGTGCAACGGACGGTGGCGGTAGCGGCCGATGAAGGAGACCGTCAGGAGATCGAGGAACCCGCGGAGGTAACGCTCGACGCCGTAACGCGACCGGCCGTGCTCGCGGGGACGATGATTGACCGGCAGCTCCGCGATGCGGAAGCCGCGGTAGTGCGCGAGCACCGGGATGAAACGGTGCAGTTCCCCGTAGAGGCGTAGACCGTGCACGACCTCCGCCCGGTAGGCCTTGAGGCCGCAGTTCATGTCGTGCAAGCGCACGCCCGAGAACGCGCTCGTCACGCGGTTGAAGATGCGCGAGAGCAGACGCCTCGAGATCGGGTCGCGTCGATGCGTCTTCCAGCCTGTGACGAGATCGAAGCCTTCGTCCAGCTTGGCGAGGAGGCGCGGGATCTCTGCCGGATCGTCCTGCAGGTCCCCGTCGATCGTCACGACGATCTCGCCGTGCGCCTGGTCGAAGCCGGCGACGAGCGCGGCCGCCTTGCCGAAGTTACGCCGCAGGCGAACGACACGGACGTTCCGCTCGGAGTTGTGCAGCCTGGTCAGCGCGGAGAAGGTTCCGTCGGTCGAGCCGTCGTCGACGAAGATCGCCTCCCACGGTGCGCGGAGCGGCTCGAGTGCGGACCGGAGCTCGTCGTAGAGCAGAGCGACGCTTCGCTCTTCGTCATGCACCGGTACGACGACGGAGATCACGCGCGCGAGGTTATACGCTGGGCGCGGAATGGCTGAGCTGCTCCCGCTCGAGGAGGCGCTGAGGCGCATTCTCGACCGGGTGACGCCGCTCGGGCCCGAGGTCGTGCCGCTGGCGGCAGCGGCAGGCCGCGTGGTCTTCGAGGACGCGATGGCAGTCGTGGATCTGCCGCCCTTTGCGAGCTCGGCGATGGACGGTTTCGCACTGCGCTCGGCGGACACCCCCGGGCGCCTGCCGGTCGTGGCGCGGATCGCCGCGGGCGTGCCGGCGCCGCGAGCGCTCGAAGCGGGCGAGGCGATGGCCATCGCCACCGGCGGTGTCGTTCCGGGAGGAGCCGACTCTGTCGTCCCCTTGGAGTACGTTGTCGAGGATGACAACGGCGTGGAGATCCCCAATGTTGTCGTCCACGGTGACAACGTCCGTCCTCGCGGCGGCGACGTTGCCGCCGGAGATGTCGTCGTGCCGAGCGGCGCCCGTCTGCGCGCCGCGCAGATCGGCGCACTTGCCGCCGCCGGCCTGGACCACGTCGTCGTCAGCCGGCGCCCGACGATCTCGGTGCTTGCGACAGGCACCGAGTTGCGCAGGCCGGGTGAGCCGCTCGAGCCCGGAGAAGTCTATGAGGCCAATGGCGTATTGCTGGCGACGGCGTTCGCCACCGCCGGCGCGGAGGTCGAGCTGCTCCCGGCCGTCGCCGACGACGAGGCATCGCATCGCGAGGCGCTCGAACGAGGCCTCGCGGCCGACGTCCTCGTCACCTCGGGCGGCGTGTCCGTCGGTCCGCACGATCTCGTCCGCCGGATCCTGGGAGAGCTCGGGGTGGAGGAGGTCTTCTGGGGTATTGCGGTCAAGCCGGGCAAGCCGCTTGCATTCGGAGTGCGCGGGTCGACGATCGTGTTCGGACTCCCCGGGAACCCCGTCTCGTCGCTCGTCGGGGCGGAGGTCTTCGTGCGCCCCGCATTGCTCGCCCTGCAAGGTGCGACCGTTCCCGGCCCGGTGTTCTTCGAGGGCCGGCTCGCAGCGTCCGTTCGCCGTAACGCGCACCGAGACGAGTTTCTCCGTGCGCGCTCCGTCGTCACCGAGACCGGAGTTCTGCTCGACCCGGTCACCGGCCAGGAGTCACACATGATCGCTCGCGCCGCTGCCGCCGATGCACTCGTGCTGGCGCCCCGAGGCGATGGTGAGCTCGCCGCTGGTGAGAGCGTGCGTTACTTGCTGCTCGCCTGAGCCACGAGCTCGTACGGTTTCCCGCCGCGGGGCTCGACACGCAGCAATCGTGCGTACGCGATGTAGCGGTGTGTCGCGAAGAAGCGAGGATGGCAGGCCTGGAGCTCGACGAGCTCGTGGCGGGGCGAGCGCAGCACCGAGAGGTCGTTCGATTTCACGATGCGGTGTCCTGTGACGGCGTAGAAGAAGGTCCCGTACGGAACCTCGATCGTGACGCGGTCGCCACTCCGGAGCCTGTCGATGTGCGAGAACGGTGCAAGGTACGTCGTGCGGTGACCGGCGATGTAGACGAGCCGGTTCTCCCCGGGCATGAATGTCCGCTCGTCGCGCCCGGGCCCTTTCTTGAGGGTCTCGTGGTCGGTGCCGTTGACGAGGAGCATGTTCAGGCCCATTCGAGGCACGCGCAGCCGGCCGATCACTTCGCCGCGTGTCGAGCTCCCGCGGTAACGCTTCGCCTCCCGCGCGATGCTCGCCCGCTCGGCCGCCTGGGTGACGCCGGAGATCGTCGGCTGGAACGAGCGTGTGCGCTTGTCGTACTGCGAGGCAAGCTGATGCTGTTTCCACCTCGTGTAGAGCCCGGTGGACGGAGCTTGCCACTGCCACACGAGCAGAGCCCACAAGAGCGTCAGCACGCCCAGCGCCGCAAGCAGGGTTCCCAGCAGATGGAGGGGGCGGTGCAACTAGCCCTCCAGTGCTTCCGGCACGGTCGAGGCTGTTCCGGGGCGCCGCCGGTTGCGCACCGCGAGAACCGTTCCGCGCACGACTCGGCGCAGCGGACCGGTGGGCGGGAGCTCGGCGGCCGCCGGGTACGGCGCGTAGCGCCGTGCGGCCAGGGCGGCCAGCTGTCCGGTTCCCGCAAGCCAGACGACGAGGAGCGGCATGACGACGAAAGGCACGTAGCCCACCGATCTCAGCTCCGCGAGATACCAGGGCGTATCCCAGCCGAGGCCGAACCGTCCCGCAAAGGAACCGAGCAGCAGTGCGGGACCCGCGAAGCCGAGCGCGAGCACGGAGAGCCTGACAGCGAGAGGACCATCCCTCACTTGCGGAAGCCAGAGCCAGACGTGCAGCGACGGCAGCAGGAACACGAGCGCGAATGGGTTCGTCGCAACGACCAGGAGCGAGAGCGCACCGAGGCAGAGGAGCGACGCGGTATGTCCGGCGAGGTCCTCCTCGAGCGTGATCGCGCGGCGTGGGAGCAGTCGCTCGCGCGCGACGAGCCAGCCCAACACCGCGAGCACGCCGAGCGCGAGCAACCCCCTCGCAGACCAGTCGTGTGCGAGGGAGCTCGACGGTGGGATCGGCCGTGCAACGCCGTGTGGCCATACCCCCAACAGTCTGAAGAGCTCGAAGAGGCCTACGACCCAGGCCCAAAAAGCGAGCCGGCTGCGGAACGCGCGCAGCGCTGGAGCGAGTGCGACATGCCTTCGCCTGCAGCGGGCGAAGAGATCGACCTCTGTTGTCAGAAAGGGCAACAAGCACGCGATCAGTACGAGCTCGATTGCCCAGCCGCGGATGAGCCGCGAGCCGAGATAGAGGTAGGTGGACGTTCCCTGGGTGAATTCGAGACTCTCGTCGAGCGTCCCGAGAGCGTCCTGTGCTGCACGGCCGACTTGTGCAAGCTTGTCTGCGCGCACTCGTTCCGAGGTGTCGCTCAAGGGGTTTGGAGGGTTGTCGCCCGCGGTCGTGAGGGTCACGGCGGCAATCCCATGCGTGAGGAACGGCGCCTGTTCGTAGAGCGAGAAGGGAAAGCCGAGATCGATCAGTTGGCGCAACGCGCCGGGACGAGCCGGGCCACGGCCGGTCTGAGCGGAGATCCGCGCTGCGATCGTCTGCAAAAAAGTCCCCGACGGCTCGCGCGGAGTGTCGCCATTGAACTCGACACGAACGCGTCCGCTGCCACCGACCGAGTCGAGGTTGATGACGCCGGCGACGTCGTTCCGAAACGGGTAATGGGCGGCGAACCAGGCCGCGCCCACCCCACCGTACGCGCCCCCGTCGGTCGAGACGAAGAGGATCGTGTGGTTCGGACGAAGCTGGGCGGACGGCCGGCCGGGCGGGACCCCGTACGCGCGGGCGAGTTGAATCAACATCGCCGTGCCGGAGGCGTTGTCGTTCGCGCCCGGACCGCGTCCGTCGTTGTCGCGGTGGGCCATCACGACGATCGTGCGCGGCGAGCGGCCGCTCGCCTCTGCGATGAGGTTCTGCAGCTGGATCTTGCCCCGCCCTGGGATGACGGCGCTGAAGCGCTCGGTGCGGATCGGCAGGCCGTACGGTGCGAGCTGGTCCCGGAACCACGACGCGGCCGCGAGCGCCTGAGACGAGCCTGGTTGGCGGTACGGAAGATCCGCCAGGTCGGTCGCGAGCGTCTTCGTCGCCGCGCCGTCGAACGCGGGAACGAACGCGCGCGGAAGCGGAGTCGGCCGCGCGACGCTGAAGGCAGCCACCAGAAGGGGCAGTCCGACGAGCAGCCACGTCCCCCGGTAGAGACGCCCGTTGACCGGCCGTTGCAGTGAACCGGGACGAGCCCGGCGCCGCTCGATCCGGGGCGGAACTGAGGCCATCCGGGGCTATAGTAGGCGCCCTGCTACCCGGCAAGGATCGTTCCGGCAGGCACTGTTAGCCGAGCGCGATATGCCTGACTCCTCGACCATCCTCCTCGTCGACGACGAGGAATCGATCCAGAAGCTGCTCGCCTATCCCCTGGAGCGCGAGGGGTACCGAGTGCTGCAGGCGCGTGACGGACAGGAGGCCCTGACCCGCTTCGCGTCGGAGCACGTCGACCTCGTCGTGCTCGACATCATGCTGCCGAAGCTCGACGGGCTCGAGGTGTGCAAGCGCCTCCGCGCCGAGAGCGAGGTGCCGATCATCATGCTGACCGCTCGCGACGACGAGCTGGACAAGGTGCTCGGGCTGGAGCTCGGCGCCGACGACTACATCACGAAACCCTTCTCGATCCGCGAGTTCCGGAGTCGCGTTCGCGCCCTGCTGCGTCGCGCCTCGGTGTCAAGGCAGGTCGACGCCGGCGGCGATGTGATCTCGGCCGAAGGGTTGACGATCGACCTCGCCCGTCGGGCCGTCGAGATCCGAGGCGAACGGGTGCAGCTCACGTATGTCGAGTTCGAGCTCTTGCGCATCCTCGCCTCGCACCCAGGTCGTGTGTACAGCCGGCGCATGGTCCTCGAGGCCCTCTGGGGTGGCGCCGATTATCGGGAACCGCGGACGATCGACGTCCACGTCCGCCATCTACGCGAGAAGCTGGAGCGGGATCCCGCCGATCCGGAGTACATCCTGACGGTGCGCGGCGTCGGCTACCGCTTCCGCGACCGATGAATCCGCTGCGGAGCGTGGGCGCCCGCCTGGGGCTCGCCTTGGCCGTCGTCGTCGCCGGAGCGTTGATCCTGGTCGACCTGATCGTCGTGCCATCCCTCGAGCGGAACCTCATCAACGCGAACCTGACCCGGCTCGAGGAGGCCGCACCTACAGCCGGTTCCCGGCTCCTGCTCAGCTCGAGCTACGCGCTCGACGACACGATCCAGTCAGCCGCCTCGAGCGCGGACGCCAGGGTCGTGTACTTCAAACCGCTCACGTACGACCCGCCGATGCTGAGCGTCAACGGCGACTCGAGTGCGGTGACGTCGACCGACGTCGAGAACGACCCGCTGGCGTTGCGCGCCTTCGCCGAGGCCCGCGCCGTCCATGGCACGGTGACATCGGGAGGCGTGCGGTACGCGGAGGCGGCGTATCCGCTCATCGACGGTTCCGTCGTGCTGCTGCGCGCTTCGCTCCACGACTCTCTGAGGAGCATTCACCTCGTGCGTAGCCGGCTCGTCGTCGCGGGACTGATCGCTCTCGCCGCCTCCCTCCTCGTGGGCTACCTCGCGGCGTCGATATTCGCGCGGCGCATTCGGCGCCTGGAGCGCGCGGTGGATCGAATCGCCAGCGGAGACTTCAGCCAGCCCGTCGTCGACGCGGGCCGAGACGAGCTCGGCCAGCTCGCTGCGGCGTTCGAGAGGATGCGCCAGCGCCTAGCCCAGCTGGAGCATGCTCGGCGGGAGTTCATCGCCAACGCCTCCCATGAGCTCCGGACTCCGCTCTTCTCGCTCGGTGGCTTCCTCGAGTTGATGGCCGACGAGGAGCTCGACCCGAAGACCCAGGCCGAATTCATGGTCACGATGCGAGAGCAGGTCGAACGGTTGACGAAGCTGGCGACCGAGCTTCTCGATCTGTCCCGCCTCGACGCGGGCCGTCTCAGCGTCGAACACGACCCTCTGGATCTCACCGCCCTCGCCGAGACCCTGGCCGATGAATTTCGGGCGGTGGCCCGCTCGACGGGGCACCAGCTCTCGGTGCGAGCCGGAGACTCGGCCGAGGGGACGGGAGACGAAGAGCGCGCGCTGCAAATCGGGCGGATCCTCGTCGAGAACGCCCTCGTCCACACTCCGCCCGGCACGGCGATCCGGGTCGGCGCGGGGCGTAAGGACGGCTCGGCGGTGCTGACGGTCGAGGACGAGGGCCCCGGTATTCCGGCGGAGCACGCAGGTCAGGTCTTTGACCGCTTCTACCGCATCGAGGGCTCCGTCGCGTCCGGCAGCGGCCTCGGGCTGGCGATCGCGCGGGAACTGGCGGAGCTGATGGGCGGCTCGGTCGAGCTCGACGTCTCGAACGGGAGAACGAGGTTTTCGCTCGTCCTGCCGGCTGCACCGTCGGGCGCGCCACCGTTTTCACAGGAAAACGAACGCGTGGAAGAACCGTCGCTACAGTGAGCCGCATGCGGCTCCCGGCCCTCGCCGTCGTGACCGTCGCCGCCGCCGCCCTTGGCGGCGGCGCTGCGTTGGGCATCGGCAAGGGGACGGGCTGGCTCGACCAGGGCACGAAGACCGTCGTCGTGCGTGCGGCGGCACCCCGGACGGCGGCCTTGCCGGCTTCCGCCACGTCGAAGGTGGCTCCACTCCCCGGCAAGGGTTTCGATCCAGAGCAAATCTTCGCCCAACGCTCGCCTGGGGTCGTCACGATCTTCGCCTATTTCGGCGATCCCAGCTCGACGGTGACGGCTGTGTCCCAGGGCTCCGGGTTCGTGATCTCTCCCAAGGGTTACGTGCTCACGAACTCGCACGTGATCACGAACGCCGGCGACGGATCGAGTGTTCGGGCCGCTCAGCATCTTTTCGTCGAGTTCGCGGACGGCGATCGGGCCGAGGCGAAGATCGTCGGCTGGGATCTCTACGACGACGTCGGCTTGCTCCGACTGCAGACAAACGGCCATCCGCTCACCCCGGTCCCGCTCGGAGACTCTGCGACGGTTGCGGTCGGCGAGCCCGTGGCGGCAATCGGCAGCCCATTGGGCAGCGATATCGGCGTCAACACGCTCACCGTCGGGGTCGTGTCGGCGATTCATCGCTCGATCGACGCCCTGACCGTCCAAAAGTACAAAGTTGTGGACGCGATCCAGACCGACGCGCCGATCACGCACGGAAACTCGGGCGGGCCTCTCCTTGACGCGCGCGGGCGGGTGATCGGCATCAACGCCCAGATCCGCAGTGCGAACGGAACGGGCACCAACGACAGCGGGATCGGGTTCGCCATCCCGATCGACGCTGCGAAGCACTCCGTTGAGCAACTGATCGCAAAGGGCAAGGTGACGTACGCGTACGTCGGCATCAGCACCGAAGACCTGACCCCGTCCCTTGCGCGGGCGCTCGGGTACCAGGCCGAACACGGAGCGCTGATCGTCGGCGTCAACAGCGGCAGCCCCGCAGAGGCGGCCGGGCTCCGCGGTGGCAACCGTCAGGCCTACGCCCTCGGACGCACGCTCGAGACCGGGGGCGACGTGATCCTCGCGATCGACGGGAAGCCGGTCAACGGCGCCGACGACGTCGTCAGGTTCGTCTCGTTCTCGCTGCGGCCGAAGGACGTTGCGGTGTTCACGATCCTGAAGCCGGGGGGCCAACGCAGGAAGGTGGCCGTGACGCTTGCGGAGCGCCGCCTGCCTGCGGGTTAGCCCTCGTGTGGCGCGGGCATAACCGCGCTGAGAGCGAGTCGCAGGCCAAGAGCTCTCGGTAGCTTTCGTTAGATTATCCCCAATCTTTCTCGCCTAGGCTCCGCGTGCAGGCCATTCGATGACAACCAGCGCCAACGCCAACGCCCCGACGATTCGGCTGACGATCCCTGCTCGGGCCGAGTACATCACCCTTTGCCGGCTCGCTCTCACAGGCATCGGTCGCCTGCGTGAGCTCTCCGACGAGCTCCTCGCGGATCTCAAGCTGGCGCTGACGGAGGCCGCATCCAACTCGGTTCGGCACGCGTACGGAGCAAACCAGGACGTGGGTGTGGTCGAGATCGCCTACGAGCTTCACCCCGACCGCCTCGTGATCGAGGTCAGCGACGACGGTGGGGGCTTCGACCCTGCTCTGGCCCCGGGTCAACCGGACGAGCTCTCCGAAGGCGGTCTGGGTATCGCGATCATCCGTGCGATCGCTGACGATGTCGAGATCGGCGCCCAGCCCGGAGGCAAAGGATCGCGCCTTCGCTTCGCGAAAGCCCTTAGCTAGCCTGAACTAGCGTCCGCGGGCTGTATTCTCGCGACCGTTCGCCCCCAGGAACGCGCCAGACAATGCTCCAACTCGTCAACGCCGGACACAAGTCCCTCGCCGACTACGCGACCATCGCGACGCGTGGGCTCATGGACGAGATCAAGCGCCTGGCCGAGCCACTCGCGGGCAAGCGCGTCGTCCATCTGTCGGCAACCGCATTCGGCGGCGGCGTCGCGGAGATCAACTACACCCTGATCCCGCTGATGCAGGACGCCGGGCTCGACACCGAGTGGCGGATCATCAAAGGAGGAGAGGAGTTCTGGAACGTCACGAAGACGATCCACAACGCCCTCCAGGGGAACCCGCAAGGCCTCACCGAAGAGCAACGGGAGATCTTCCGGCGTTACCAGGAACTGAACGCGCGGGAATTCGAGGACGACTACGACTTCGTCATCGTCCACGACCCCCAGCCGGCTGGGATGATCGACCACTTCGAGAACTCGCGCGCGCAATGGATCTGGCGCGGCCACATCGACTTCTCGACGCCGAACGAGAGTGTCTTCGACTTCATCCTCCCCTCGATCCGGCGCTACGACGCCGCGATCTTCCACCTGCGCGAGTACGTGCCGAAGGCGGACGATCTACCGCCGTGCTACATCTGGCCGCCGGCGATCGATCCGCTGGCGCCGAAGAACATGGCACTGTCGCCCGAGGACGCCGCCTACATCGTCGACCAGTTCGGAATCGACGTCGAGCGTCCGTTGCTGACGCAGGTCTCACGCTTCGACCCCTGGAAGGATCCCCTCGGTGTCATCGACGCGTACCGCCTGGTGAAGAAGGAGTTTCCGGACGTGCAGCTCGCACTGGTCGGTTCGATGGCGCACGACGATCCGGAGGGCTGGGACTACTACAACCAGACGGTCGCCTACGCGGCCGGCGATCCGGACATCTACATCCTCTCCAACCTCAACAACGTCGGTTCCGTCGAGGTGAACGCGTTCCAGGTCCACTCCGCCGCCGTGATCCAGAAGTCGATCAAGGAAGGCTTCGGACTCACCGTGACGGAGTCCCTCTGGAAGACGCGTCCCACCGTCGCCGGGCGAGTTGGTGGCATCGTCACGCAGATCCAGGACGGCGAGACCGGGTGGCTCGTGGACTCTGCGACGGAGTGCGCCGAGGCGTGCATCGAGATCATTCGCAATCCGCAGGAGGCTCGCCAGCGGGCCTTGCGCGGAAAGGAATACGTCCGCCGGCACTTCTTGACGCCGCGTCTGCTGCGGGACTGGCTGGTGCTCATGAACCAGTTGCTCGGCAACGACACATCCGGCGCCGAGGTCTCGGTCGTCGCCGCTGCCTGAGGTCTCCATGCGCCGCAAGCTGATCGTCGTCTCGAACAGAGGACCTGTGTCGTACGGACGCGGCTCCGACGGGAGTCGCACTGCGAAGCGTGGCGGCGGCGGGCTCGTCACGGCTCTGCGCAGCCTCGTGCAGTACCACGACGTGACCTGGATCGCGAGCGCGATCACGGAGGAGGACCGGGCTTTGGCCGGCGAGGCGGTCGACGAGACCTCGCGCGACGGTTCGCCCTACAGGTTGCGCCTCGTCGCGCACGACAGGCAGGCGTACGACTGGTACTACAACGTCGTCGCGAATCCCATGCTTTGGTTCGTCCAACATTCTCTCTGGGATTTGCCGTACACGCCGCGCGTGGACGCCGCGTTTCACCACGCCTGGGCCGAGGGATATGTTGCCGTGAACGAGAGCTTTGCGGCCACGGTCGACGCCGAGCTTGCGCGCACGCCGGACGCGGCGGTGTTCTTCCACGACTACCACCTGTATCTCGCGCCACGCATGGTGCGGGAGCGCCGGCCCGACGCGGCGCTCATGCACTTCGTGCATGTCCCATGGCCCCAGCCCGATTACTGGCGCGTCTTGCCGAGAGAGGCGCGGCGGGCGATTCACGACGGGCTGATGGCCAACGACGTCGTCGGCCTCCACACCGAGCGCTGGCGGAGGAACTTCATCTACAGCGTGCGCGAGCTGCTCGGCGATGACGCAACCGCGAAGACCGTGACCGCGCCCATCTCGGTGGACTCCACGGAGTTCGTCGAGCTCGCGCGGAGCGAAGCAGTGCTCAGTGCGGAGCAAGAGATCCTCACGGGGCGACCGGAGAAGCTCGTCGTGCGCGTCGACCGGACCGATCCGTCGAAGAACATCGTGCGGGGCTTTCGTGCATTCGAGCTCTACCTCGACGCGCATCCGGATATGCATCGGCGGGTCGGGATGCTCGCGTTGCTCGACCCTTCCCGGCAGGAGATTCCCGAGTATGCGGAGTACCTCGGTGCGATCCAGCGCGAGGCGCGCCGGGTCAACGATCGTTTCCAGCAGAGCGGCTGGCGGCCGATCGAGCTCGAGATTGCAGATGATTTCCCGAAGTCGGTAGCGGCATACAAGCAGTTCGACGTCCTGCTCGTGAACGCCATCTTCGACGGCATGAACCTCGTCGCGAAGGAAGCGCCGATCGTCAACGAGCGTGATGGCGTTGTTGTCTTGTCTGAAAACGCAGGCGCGCATGCAGAGCTGGGCGAGTGGGCGCTCACGGTCAACCCGTTCGACGTCGATGGCCAGGCCGCCGCGATCGAGCGCGCCTTGGCGATGGAGACCGGCGAGCGGCACGAGCGGCTCGAAGCCATTCGGGCGCACGTGCGCGAGCACGATCTGAGCCGGTGGACCGACGTGCTGCTGGCCGCGCTCGATCGCGTTGCAGCACCTACTCGGAGCTAGGATCGAGCTCGGATGGGCGAGTTGAGCCACGTCACCGGGGCGGGTGACGTCCGAATGGTCGACGTCGGCGGCAAGCCGATCTCACGACGTCGTGCCGTTGCACGCGGAGTCGTGCAGATGGCGCCGGAGACCGCGCGCCGGTTGCGCGAGCTGCCCAAGGGCGACGCACTCGTGGCCGCGCAACTGGCCGGAATCATGGCTGCCAAGCGCACGAGCGACCTGATCCCCCTGTGTCATCCACTGCCGTTGTCCCACGTCGAGGTGTCTCTCGAGGTCGGCGCGGCGAGCGTCGAGATCACGGGGGTCGTCGAGACGACCGCTCAGACGGGCGTCGAGATGGAAGCCCTGGTGGCCGTTTCCGTCGCCGCGTTGACGGTCTACGACATGGCGAAGGCGATCGACAACGCGATGGTGGTGACGAACGTCGCTCTGGTCGAGAAGACGAAGGAGCCCGCGTGAGGGCGGCGGTCCTCACGATCTCCGACGGTGTTGCGGCAGGCGAGCGTGAGGACGAGAGCGGTGCGCTTCTCGTCGAGCTGCTCGAGAGCGAGAAGTATGAGGTCGAGCATCGCGTCGTTCCCGACGAGCGGCCGCAGATCGCGGCGGCGCTGCGCGCGCTGTCCGCGAACGTGCGCGTGATCCTGACGACCGGTGGAACGGGGGTGTCGCCCCGTGATTTCACGCCCGAGGCGACGCAATCCGTCATCGAGCGGAACGTGCCCGGCATCGCCGAGGCGCTCCGCGCAGACGCGATCGGAAAGACACCGCACGGGTTGCTCGGGCGTGGCCTTGCCGGCGTGCGCGGGCAGACCTTGATCGTGAATCTGCCCGGATCGCCGGGCGGCTGCCGCGACGGCTTCGCGTTGATCAAACCGGCGCTGCCGCATGCGATCGACCTGATCGCCGGCGGCCGGTCCGAGCACAAACAGACGTGACCGCTGTCGTCGCTCTTCCTCGTCGCTTCGCGTCGCTCGTGAAGATCGAGCACACGGTCTTCGCGTTGCCGTTCGCGTACATCGGCGCTCTGCTCTGTGTGCATCGCATCCCGTCGGCGCATGATCTCGTCTGGATCACGCTTGCCATGCTGGGTGCGCGCTCTCTCGCGATGGGCCTGAACCGTGTGATCGATGCGGAGATCGATGCGCGCAATCCGCGAACGGCCGATCGCGAGTTGCCGGCCGGAAGACTTTCGCGCGTGCAGGTCATCGTCTTCTGCGCGCTCGCGTTTTCGCTCTATCTCGTGTCCTGCTTTCAGCTCGCTCCGATCGTACGGTGGCTCTGGCCGATCCCGCTCGTTGGCTTCGTCATCTATCCGTATCTGAAGCGCTTCACGTGGCTGAGCCATATCTGGCTCGGGATCGTCGACGGGCTCGCGCCCGTCGGCGCCTGGGTTGCGATCACGGGTCGGCTGCCGTGGGAGGCGTGGGCGCTCGGCGCGGCGGTCGCTGTCTGGATCGCGGGCTTCGACGTCTTCTATTCGCTTTTCGATCGCGCGGTTGACGTCGACCAGGGACTCCACTCCGTCGCCGTGCGCTTCGGTGTAGCGGGCGCGTTCTGGGGTGCGCGCCTGCTGCACGCCCTGACGGTGGTGTTGCTCGCGGCCGTGGGCGTCGGTCTCCATCTCGGCTGGCTGTACTGGATCGGCGTCGGGGTGGTTGCAGCGTTGCTCGCCTACGAGCATTCGCTGGTGAACCCCGGCGACCTGAAGCGTCTCGACGCCGCGTTCTTCACGGTGAACGGCGTGATCAGCGTCGTGTTCTTCGCGTTCGTGCTGGCCGAAGCGGCGATCTAGCCGAGCTCGAACCGGCACGCACTCCAGGGCCAGTCGTCGCGTTGCTTACAAAGACCGGCACGGACGGGGTTGTCCATCACGTAGAGACAGACCTGCTCGAGTTCGTTCTCGTGGAGCGACCTGCTCCAGAAGCGGTCGCCGAAGAGGTGGCCCCAGCGTCCGTATTTGCCGTTGAAGCCCTGGGCGTAGTCACCGTTGAGGACCTGCATGCCGTCGGAGAGATTCACTTGTGTCGTGTCGAGTACGAGGTGATAGTGGTTCGTCATCAGGCAGAACGCCTGACACGTCCACTCGTAGTTCTGGACCACGAGTACGAGGAGGCTGAGGAAGTTTCGCCGATCGTTGTCGTCGCCGTAGATCGGCATCTTTGCGACCCCGCGAGTCGCAACGTGAAAGAGCCCGTCAGGGAAGACAGATCTCGGAACTCGCGGCATCGCGCCAGCCTATGAAGGCCCCTGGTTGTAGCCAGGCCCTCGATGGCCCTCGGTGGAGAAGAAGTCACACTTTCGGCACGAATCCCATGTCTCGACGGACCAGTCCTGGCCATGTCTCTGGCTCCCACGTCGGGGACAGTCCCTGACGTGTGACGGGTCGCCTCGTCCGGAAGGGCCGCTGGACGGTGCTGTGGCTCTCGCCGGGCGCGACTACAGTGGCATGGTGATTCGGGCCCGGGGGGTTGAGAAGCGCTACGGCGACAAGCGCGCCTTGCGCGGCGTCGGGTTCGACCTCGCTCGCGACGGGTTTCTCCTCGTCACCGGACCGAACGGATCCGGGAAGACGACGCTCCTACGCCTGTGCGCCGGGCTTGCCATCCCGACGGCCGGCGAGCTCGACGTCACGCCCGAACGCGGGCGGATCGGTTACCTCGCCCACGAGCCGCTCGTCTACCGCGAGCTTACCGCGCTCGAGAACCTCGATCTTTACGGGCGGCTGTACCGGGTTGCGGAGCGACGTGAACGGATCGGCATGCTGCTCGAGCGCTTCGGGCTGTGGGACGCGCGGCACGAGCGCGCGGACTCGTACTCGCGCGGCATGTTGCAGCGTCTCGCTCTCTGCCGTGCGCTGCTGCACGACCCCGAGCTGCTCGTCCTCGACGAGCCGTACAGCGGTCTCGACGAGGAAGGAGCCTTGCTTCTCGACCGAGAGCTGGACGATCGGCGTCCGAGGTCCGCGTTCGTCGTCGCGACCCACGATCCGGCGCGCATCGAGCTTCTCGCGACGTCGAAGCTCGCGCTCGCATGATGTATCTCGCCGACGTCGGCGCCCTGGCCCGCAAGGACCTTCGGCTCGAGCTGCGCGCACGCGACACGCTGCCGGCGATGTTGCTCTTCGTTCTGTCGACTCTCGTCGTGTTCCACTTCGTGCTTCCGAGCGACTCGTCCGAGCTGGCGGCGAAGGGATTGCTCTGGGTTGCGATCGTCTTTACGGCGCTCCTTGGGCTCTCCCGCGCGTTCGCCGCCGAGCGGGAGCAAGGCGTCATCGACGGGCTCGTGCTGGCGCCGAGCGACCGCAGCGCGATCTGGCTGGGCAAGGCCTTGTCTGTCCTCGCCTTCCTCGCGCTCGCGGAGGTCGTCGCGTTGCCTGCCTTCGCACTCTTCTTCGGAGGAATCGGCGGCCCCATGATCGCCGGCGTCGTCCTCGCCGATATCGGCATCGCCGCGGTGGGCACCTTGCTCGCGGCAATGGCCGCCGCCAGCCGCGCTCGCGAGCTCCTTCTGCCCCTGCTTTTTCTTCCGCTGGCGATCCCGATCATCGTCGGCGGCGTCGGTGCCAGCGTCACGAGTGACCCCGCTCGCTATCTCGGGTTCCTCGGCCTCTACGACGCCCTCTTTGCGATCATTTGCTGGGCTTCCTTTGAGTACGTGGTTACGGAATAACCGCCTGGCCGCGCTCGCCGCGCTCGCCTTCGCCCTGATCACCGCCTCGATCGCGCTGGTCTTCTTCTACGCGCCCGTGGACTCGGACGGGCTGAACCAGAAGATCTTCTACTTCCACGTCGGCATCGCTCTCACCGCGTACGCCTGCTTCGCCTGGGGCGGCTGGAAGGCGCTGCGCGTGCTCTGGAAGGGCGACGAGAGCGCGGACCTCGAGAGCTACGTCGCGATCCACCAGGGCGTCATCTTCGGCGCGCTGACCCTCGTCACGGGCTCGATCTGGGCGCGCTATCGCTGGGGACACTGGTGGGAATGGCACGAGGACCAACTCGTTCTGTTTCTCGTGCTGTTCCTCTTCTACGCGGCGTACTTCATGCTGCGCTTCTCGGTTCCGGCCGGCCCGCGGCGCGCGAATCTCAGCGCAGTCTATGCGCTCTTTGGGGTCGCGCTCGTACCCGTCAGCATTCTCGCGATTCGCCTCTCCGAACGCTTCATCCATCCAGTCGCGTTCGACCGACACGGGCCCAACATGGCCGGATCGCAGTTCTTCACGTTCTGCGTCTCATTGGCGGCGATGCTCACTCTCGCGGCGACGCTCTACCACGTCGAGCTCGCCGGCAAGCGCATCGACGTGCGCCTACGAGAGTTGCGGGAGGCGCTGCGATGAGTACAGAGGAGAAGTACGTCGCCGCCGCCTACCTCGTCATCTTCGCGGTGGTGCTTGCCTACGTCGTGATCATCGCGCTGAAACTCCAGCGTCTCGAGCGTGAGCTGAGCGAGTTGACCGAGCTTGCGCGCACGAAGCAGGAGGAACGGAAGGCGGTCGCAGTTGGCTGAGCTCCTGTTCTGGCCTGCGCTGCTCGCCTACAGCGAGGCTGCCGTCGCCTACCTGAACGACGTGCGCCATCCCGGACTTGCGGGTCGGCTCGCGACCTGGGGCGTCCGGGTGGGCTGGCTCGTCCAGACGGCACTGCTCGCCGTTCAGGCCACACGCGCGAACGGCTTCCCTTGGTCGACGTGGGGCGGCTCGCTCAATCTCTTCGTCTGGCTCGTCGTGGGCGCCTACCTGATCTGGGGCTGCCAACCGCGCTACCGCCTGCTCGGTCTTGCCGTGCTTCCGCTCGCCGTCCTGCTCTTCATCCTCGCGCGCGTGGGCGGCGGGACGGGCGTCGGGGTACGCAGCCACTACTCGAACCTGTTCCTCGTCCTCCACGTCGGCCTCGTGCTCGCGGCGTTCGCAGGATTCACGCTGGCGGCCGCCCTCTCGGCGCTCTACCTCTGGCAGGAACGACGACTGAAGCGTCGCGAGAGCTCGATCCTCCGCCTGCGCGCGCCTGCGCTTTCACGACTGGACGAGGTGGCGGCGCGCACGATCGGGATCGCCCTACCCGCGCTCACGCTCGGGATCGCAGTCGGCATCGTTCGCCTGCGCGATCGCGGCGGCGGCTTCGACGCGCTGATGGCGGTCACCATCGCCACCTGGGCGGTCTACAGCGGCTACCTCGCGCTGCGGCACTTCGCCGGCTGGCGCGGCCGCCGTTCCGCCTATCTCGTCCTCGCGGGCTTCGTGCTCGTCGCCGTTGTTCGTCTTGCCCTTCCCGTCACCCACTTCGCGACATGAGCATCGTCCTGGTCGGCATCTCCCACCACCAGGCGCCCGTCGAATTGCGTGAGCGTGCGGCACTCAACCGTCAACGCGCGGCGGAGCTGGCCCAGACCCTCGCCGGCGGGCGGAGCGAAGCCGTCTGCCTCTCGACCTGCAACCGCACGGAGCTCTATCTCGCGGACGAGTCGGCTGACGCCGCCGAAGAGAAGGCCGAGGCTGCGCTTCTCGCACTCGAGTCGAAGTTGGGCCCGGCCCTCTATCGCCTGCGGGACGAAGAGGCCGCGCTCCATCTCTTTCGCGTTGCGGCCGGCCTCGACTCGATGATCCCGGGAGAGGGAGAGATCCTCGGGCAGGTACGCGTCGCGTATGAGTCCGGCGCCACTGGACCGCTGCTCGATCGCCTCTTCCGTCAGGCCGTCCAGGCGGGTCGGAAGGCACGCACCCAGACCGCAATCGGCGAAAGCCCCGGATCGGTTTCGTCGGCCGCGGCCGCCCTCGCCGAGCAGGTGTTCGGCGACCTGAACGGACGCAGCGTTCTCGTCGTCGGCGCCGGCAAGGTCGGCGAACTGGCGATTCGGAACTTCGTCTCGCGGGGAGCGACCATCGCGTCCGTCGCGAACCGCACGGGGCAGCGGGCCGAGGGCCTCACGGAGCGCTTCGGCGGGGAGGCCGTGCCGCTGGAGCGCATCGAGGAGGAGCTCGTGCGCGCGGACGTGGTGCTGTCGTCCACGAGTGCCCCGGGTTGGATTCTCACGCGTGAGCAAGTGGAGCAGGCGCTGCCCGCACGCAAGGGCCGCCCGCTCTTCCTTATCGATCTCGCGGTGCCGCGCGATCTCGATCCCGCCATTCACGAGCTCGATGGCTGCTACCTGTACGACATCGACGATCTCGAGGCGGTGGTGGCCGAAACACTTGCCGGTCGGCGGCGCGAGGCAGAGCGCGCGGAGTCCATCGTGGCGGAGGAAGCGGATCGCTTTCGCGCGTGGCAGGCGTCGCTCGACGTCGTTCCGGCGATCACTTCGCTGCGCGCCCGAGCGGAGGAGATTCGCGACGCCGAGTTGAGCCGCGCGAAGCTCAACGACGCGGAGCGCCGCGCCGCGGAGTCGGTCACCGCGGCCGTCTTGAACAAACTCCTGCATCTCCCGACGATCCGCATGAAGCAGGCGGCCGCGGCAGCCGACGGCGTGATTTATGCTGATGCGGTGCGTCACCTCTTCGGTCTCGAGGACGAGCGTTGAAGTCGGCGAACCTGATCGGTCGCCCCTTGCCCGTGCAGGCGCCGACCGCGTTCGTGCGCGTACGCAGGCGAAGGCCTTGCGGTCAAACGCGGGTCAAGCGCACCTGGTGCCGTGCTGGTCCGCGTCGGTTCCCGCGGCAGTAGGCTCGCGCTCACGCAGGCCGAGCTGGCGGCGGCCCGGCTGCGCGGGCCGGGTGTCGAGATCGCGCTCGTGCCCATCACGACCGCCGGCGATCGCGATCGCACCCGTCCGTTCGGTGAGATCGGGGCCCGCGGCGTCTTCGTCAAGGAGCTCGAGGAAGCGCTGCTCGACGGGCGTATCGACGTCGCCGTCCACTCCGCGAAGGACATGACGTCGACCGATACGGAAGGTCTCGCGGTCGGCGCGTACCTCGAGCGCGAGGACCCTCGCGACGCGCTCTGCGGAGCTCCTGCTTTGCGGCCGGAGATGCGGGTCGGCACCGCGTCGGTCCGGCGGAGAGCGCAGCTGCTCGCGCTCGAGCCGACACTGTCGATCGAGCCTTTGCGCGGCAACATCGACACGCGGCTGCGGAAACGTGGTGAACGTGGGCTCGACGCGGTCGTGCTCGCCGCCTGCGGGCTCGACCGCCTGAGCCTCGCGCGCGAGATCGGGCACCGCTTCGATCCGGAAGAGATGGTTCCGGAAGCGGGGCAGGGTGCGCTCGCGCTTCAGGTGCGCGAAGGCGAGGAGCACCTCGTCGGTGCGGCCGACCACGCCGAGACCCGGCGGCGAGTCGAAGCCGAGCGCGCCTGTGTCGCAGTGATCGGCGGTGGCTGTCTCGCGCCGATCGCGGCGTATCACGACGGCCTTCGGCTCACCGCTCTCGTGGCGGCCGTCGACGGCAGCTGGATCGAGCGTCGCAGCGGTGACGATCCCGCAGAGGTGGCGGCTGCGTTGATGCCCTTCGTCGCCGCCTGACGTGCGCGCGATCGTCACGAGGCCGCAAGCGCAGGCCGAACCGCTGCTGGCCGCGCTGCGCGCAGGAGGATTCGAGGCTGTCGCGAGTCCGGTGATCGAGATCGAGGCGATCGAGGACGGTCCGATCGACGTGAGCGGCTACGACTGGGTGATCGTCACGAGCGCGAACGGCGCCACCGAGCTCGCGGCGCGTCATCGCGGCGAGGTCCCGCGAATCGCGGCCGTGGGCGAGACAACGGCCGCCGCACTCACCGCCCGCGGGCTCGCAGTCGACTTCGTCCCCACCCTTGCGTCGCAGGAGGGGCTCCTGGCCGAGCTTCCACGGCCCGTGGGCCGCGCGCTCTTCGTGGGTGCCGAGGGTGCCCGGAGGCTGCTCGCCGACGAGCTTCCCGCGGATTTCCGCGCGGTCTACCGCACCGTCGAGCTGTCGCCGCCGCCTCCTGCCGGCGACCTCGTCGTGCTCGCCTCGCCTTCGGCCGCGCGTGCCTGGGCGAAGCTCGGCTCGACCGTACCCGCGATTACGATCGGTCCGCAGACGACGGCCGCCGCGCTCGACGCGGGCCTGACCGTCGTGGCGGAAGCCGGCACGCAGGATGTCGTGGGCCTCGTAGACTCCGCCGCGCGGTGGCGCGCTTCATCACGTTCCTGACGGACTTCGGACTGCAGGACGACTTCGTCGGCACGTGTCACGGTGTGATGAAGCGGATTGCGCCCGACGTCGAGATCATCGACATCACGCACGGCATCGCGCCGCAGGCCGTCCTCCAGGGAGCGCTCACGCTGGCCAACACGCTGCCGTTCATGCCCGAGGGCGTCCATCTCGCCGTCGTCGATCCAGGAGTCGGCGGTGCGCGACGCGCTCTTGCCCTGCGTGACGCAGAGGGCCGCGTCTACGTCGGTCCCGACAACGGGCTGCTGATCCCGGCCGCCGAAAAGTTCGGCGGGATCGCCGAGGCGCGCGAGCTCACCAATCCCGACTACGCGCTCGAGTCCGTCTCGCGTACGTTTCACGGCCGCGACCTTTTCTCGCCGGCGGCCGCGCATCTCGCGCTCGGCGTCCCCCTCGGCGCGCTCGGGCCGCCGCTCGATCCCGATGTCCTTGCCCGGCTCGACATCCCGCGGCCCGACGTCGGCTCCGCGCGCATCCACTCGACCGTTCTCTCGATCGACCGGTTCGGGAACATCGGCCTCAATCTCGACCGCTCTCACCTCGACGAGGCCGGGGTCGTTCCCGGGACTCGGGTCGAACTGCTGGCCGGCCCGGAGCGCTACTACGCGGTCGCCGCACGCACGTTCGCGGACGCCAGGCCGGGCGACATCATCCTCTACGAGGACGCCTACCGGAACATCTCGATCGCAATCAACGGTGGCAACGCCGCGGCCATGTTCGGGATCAAGGAAGGCCAGGACGTCCGCATTCACATGGACGCGTTTTGAACCGCCAAGATCTCGGCCGGAAGTTCGCTCGCCTGGCGACCGATGCCGTTCTCCGGAGCCCGCGGCTGTGGCGACTCTTCCGTCCGCTCATGCGCAAGCAGTTCGATGCGATCGCAGGGAGCTGGGACGAGCTGCGCAGTCCCGAGCATCTCGCGCCTTACGAGGCCGCGCTGGCTGCCGTCGACCCCGCGCCGGCAAGGGCGCTCGACCTCGGCACCGGCACCGGTGCAGGCGCGTTTGCGATAGCACTTCGCTTTCCGCGAACGGAGGTTGTCGGAGTCGATCTCGCCGGTGCGATGCTTGCGCAGGCCAGACGCAAGACGCCGCCCGAGCTCGCGGAACGCGTCCGATTCGAGAACGGCGACGCGTCCGCCCTTCCATTTGCAGACGGCTCGTTCGAGCTCGTCGCACACGCGAACATGATCCCGTTCTTCGACGAGTTCTCGCGCGTACTCGCGCCCGGTGGGCAGGCGATGTTCGCGTTTTCGTTCGGCCCCGAAACGCCGATCTACGTCACGCCGGAACGGCTGAAGGAGGAGCTCGGGCGGCGTGGATTCGCGGAGTTTGCGGAGTTCGCCGCCGGCCAGGGCACCGCGCTCCTTGCCCGCAAGGAGATCGGCGCCTAAGCTTCGGCTCACAAGGTCGTTCGCGGCGCGGTATCACCGGTCCGGACGGCCTTTTACTCTGGGTTAGTTGCGCTCGAGCACGACGTCGAAGCCACGAGCTTTCGCCTGGGCGACGAATGCTTCGGCCTCGCGTTGATCCTCGAAACCCGCCAGGTAGGCCTCGAACCCGCCGCATGGATCGTTGCGCAGCTTGACGCCCGGAAAGCCGGCGGCATCGGCGCGGTTCACGATCGCTGTCGCGGTGGGCCGGTCACGCCCGTGCCCGAAGATGGCCTCGAGCCGGCCCAGTGGCTTCGCCTGGATGCACTCGAGCGTGACGAGGAAGCCTTCGCGGCGAGCCTCGCTCTGGAGGTCGACTCCCACGTCGAAGGTGTCGATGCCTCGAACGACGACCCGGAAGCCGTCGCAGCCCTCGATGATGTTGGCGTTGACAAATCCGCGTGCGGTCACCTGAGTCCGGAATGCCAGAGCTTGCTGGTGGGTCTTGCGGCGCCCGAAGACGGCCTCCAAGCCGCTGATGAACTCGAGTCGTCCGCATGCTTGCTGCGCCGACACGGAATCAGGCGCCGAGCCGGACAGGCCCAGAGACGGCACCGAACCCGCAAGCCCGCCGGCCAGGCAAGCCAGCGCAAAGAAACGTGCCGCCCTCACGGGGCACAGTCGTACCAGACCCCGAGGAGGGTGGCCGCAACTCTTAACGATTCCTTTAGATCCAGCTCGCCGATGCCGGCTTTGCCGGCGTCGGCACTGATAGCGGGGATCGCAAGTCGAGCGCGAGGAAGTCATCATGGCCCGCGCAGCGGGCCGGACTTCCTCGCGGAGTGGCGAGGGCCGGAATCGAACCGGCGACACCACGGTTTTCAGCCGTGTGCTCTACCGACTGAGCTACCTCGCCAAGCGGCCCGCAGTCTAGCCGCACTAAACGGCGGCTCTGGCGGCTGCGAGCCTCTCGATGAGCAAGTCTACGAACTCGTTCTTCATCAGGACCGCGTCCGCGCCGGCCTCGGTGACCGCGTCGTGGAGTGCGCGATGCGCGTCTGCCGTCAATGCGATCACGCACATGCTCGGATGGTCGTGCCGGAGTCGCGTGACCGCGGACACTCCGTCGAGTTGGGGCATGTGCAGATCGATGACGATCGCGTCCGGTGACAGCTCGTCCGCGAGCTCGATGGCAGCCAGGCCGTCGGGAGCGGTGCCGACGACCGCAAGCTCGGGTTGTCGCTCGATCAGTGGTGAGAGCGCCTCCAGGAATGGCGCGTCGTCGTCGGCAAGGAGAACTCGGATCGTGCCCCCCGCATCGGCCGCCTCCATGGATCTGCAAGTTAGCCTTGTTCGTCGTGTCTTCGCAACCACTTCGTCGCAGAGTCGCCGTCATCGGTGCGAGCCTCGATCTCGGAGCCGGGCGCCGTGGCGTTGACATGGGTCCCTCCGCGATCCGGTACGCGGGCCTGGCGTCGCGTCTCGACGAGCTCGGCTACGACTACGCGGACCTGGGAAACGTCGAGACGGCGGTACCCGAGGCAACCGAGTCCGGGGACGAGCACGCCCGCTTTCTGCCCCAGATCAAGGAGACCTCGCAGCGGATCGCCCAGCTCGTCTCGCACACGGTGCGTGATGGATTCGTGCCCGTCGTTCTCGGCGGTGACCACTCGGTCGCCCTGGGAACGTTGGCGGGTCTACGTGACGTGCACGGGCCGGGCGGCGCCATCTGGATCGACGCGCACGGAGATCTGAACAGTCCCGAGACGAGCCCGAGCGGCAACGTCCACGGAATGGTGCTCGCCGCCGCGCTCGGGCTCGCCGGCGAGCGCTTTCGCGACGACGGCTGGGGTCTGCCCGCCCTCGAGCCGGGACGTGTCGCGCTCGTCGGAGTGCGCTCACTGGACGACGGCGAGCGCGAGCTGTTGCGAGACCAGGACGTGAAGGTGTTCACGATGAGCGATCTCGACCGTCTCGGTGTCGAGCGGTCTGTCCGCGAGGCGTTTGCACACGTGGCCGGCTCCGGTTTCGTCCACGTGAGCCTCGACATGGACGCGATCGATCCCGACGTCGCGCCCGGAGTGGGAACGCCGGTGCGCGGCGGGCTGTCCTACCGCGAGGCGCACCTCGCCATGGAGCTCGTCGCGGAGACCGGGCTCGCGTCCTCTCTCGACGTGGTCGAGGTGAACCCCGTGCTCGATCGCGAGAACGAAACAGGGAAGCTCGCAGTCGAGCTGATCGCCAGCGCGCTTGGTGCGCGAATCTTGTAGGTGTTCGAGACGGCTCTTGACCTAGGACGTGCGGGAAAGACGGCCGCACGGGCGGAGCCCGTACGGCCTTTAAGCGGCGCCGCCGAGTCGGCGCCTTGGGCGCGAATTCTCTAGAAAGCGCCCCACGGCGTCGGCGGTCGGCTCCCATGCGTCCCAGTAGACCATGTGGCCGCCGGGAACCTCGACGAGCTCGATCAGGTCTCCGAGCACGGTGGCATACGCCTCGAGCTGCTCTGCGCGCACCAGCCCGAACTCACCGGCGTGGACGAGGAGGGTCGGCACGTGCAGGGTCTCGGGCGGCGGCGGCGGCGTGCAAAGCTCGCCGTAGCCGGTGATCACGGCGCTTCTGCAGTACCTGTAGTGGAAGAGGCCGTCGGCGCCCTCGACGAGATGCTCACGGACGTCCTCTTCGACGAAGTCGAGGGGAGTCTTGGTGTCGAAGCCGAGGCGTTCCGCGATGGCCTGTTGCGGAGTGGCGAACCCTTCTCCGGAACGCTCGCGCTCGGCGAAGTCGAACCCGACGTGCGGCAGGAGCTGGATCGCGGGATCGAGGAGGAGCGCGCGGTCGATCCGGTCAGGATCCAGCGCGGCCAGCTCGAGGATCAGCCTTCCTCCGTACGAGTGCCCGATGAACGGAGCGCGCTCGACGCCGGCGTCTTCGATCGTCTCGAGCACGTCCGCGACGTGCGTCGCGATCGTCCAGGGCGGCTCCCAGGACGACGATCCGTGTCCGCGCAGGTCCGGGGCGAGCACGCGGAAGCGCGAGGCGAGCCGGTCTTCTGCCAGCCGTCGAAAGCGGCGCCCGAAGCCGCCGATCCCGTGCAGCGCCACGACCGGTGGAGCCGCGCGGTCGCCCCACTCGTGCAGCTGGAGCAACATCAGCGGAGCTCGAGCAGCGGCGGGAGAAGGTCGCGCCAATCGCCGACCAGACCGACATCAGCGGCGTGCAGCATCGGCGCGCTCGCGTCGCGATTGATCGCCGCGATCACGTCAGCCTTCACGAAGGCGGTCAGCTCTTCGAAGTCCCCGGGCACGTCGATTGCGATCAGGAGCCGTGGCGCGACCGCACGGCCGAGCAATCCGAGTTGTCTGTTGCGAGGCAGCAGGCCTTGCTCGCACGCGTCGCGTGTTCCCCCGAGCGCGATGGCTTCGGGCAGCTCGGGTAGCTCTCCTACGGCCGAACCGATGCAGACGACGACGTCGGCCTCGTCGAGATCCCACGCGGGTAACGCACGCTGCTCGACGAGCTGTGTGCGTCGTTCGGGCTGCTTGCGAAGTTCGAGGCGGTCGACCGGGGCTACGACGTCGCGTCGCTCGACGGGCTCGAACATACGAGGACGCACGGTCGCGAGTTGCGGCGTGGTCGCTCCCATGATGACGGAGACGATGTTGCCGCCGTACGCAGGCTTGGTCTGAATCAGGCGCCCACCCCGGTCGATGCCGAGCCCGACGCAGTCACCCGTCATTCCCAGCTCGAGCTCGCCGGCCACGCGGGCCCCGACGTCGCGACCGAAAGTCGTCGCCGGAATCAGCAGTACGTGCGGCTTTGCTTCGCCGACGATGGAGCGCAGCGCGCCGCTCCAGGCCTCGGGATGGCGTTCGGAGAGGCTTGCGTCGTCGGCGACGACGACGCGCTCCGCGCCGTAGCGCGCGACCTCGCGTGCAACCTCGTCGAGACGGAAGCCGAGAACGAGCGCCACGTTCTCGCCGCCGAGCTTGCCGGCGAGCTCCCGTCCCTTGCCGAGCAGCTCCAGCGAGACGCGGGCCGGCCGGCCTTCGCGATGTTCGACGAGCGTCCAGCAGTCGTACGCCTTTCCGGGCGTCTCTCCGAGACGTTCGGGCTTGTCCCACGACGAAGGCTCGGTTGCTCGCTCGGCCAGCAGCTCTCGTATGCGTGCGGATGCTTCGTCGACGGAGTCGAAGGCGTCGCCGGCGCGCTCGGGCGTGACGTCCCGAACGGCCAGGACGCGCGTTGGCGATCCGGTTTGGCCAAAGCGCTTGTCGTTCTCCCGCAGGTCGTCGACGAGATCGGCGGCGGTCCAGACGTCGATGGTGCCGTCGCGCGCGCCGTCTGCGGCCCGTGCGTGCGCCAGTGAGAGCACGGCGGGGCCGTTGAGCTCGTAGGTATCGAATCCGTGCTCCGTCTCGCGGGTCGCCCGGATGTGACCCGCCGAGACGACGACGTCGGCGACGCTCGTCACGTGGGGCCACCCGAGGAACGCCGCAGTCTCGGGTGGCACCTGCCACGTCTCTGAGTCGAGGCTCTTCCGCCCGCAGAGGACGAGGTCGACGTCGCCCTCCTCGACGATTGCCAGCGCAAGCGTGCGCGACGTCCCGAGCGTGTCGGCGACGGCGAACACGCGATCCGAGAGATGGATGCAGCGGTCGGCCCCGAGCGCCAGGCACTCCCTCAGAGCTGCTGCAGCCTGAGGCGGGCCCATCGTCATCGCGATCACCTCGCCGTCGAGGCCCTGCCGCTTCAGCTCCGCTGCCTGGGCGACGGCGGCGGCGTCGAACGGGTTCAGCAACAGCGGAACCCCTTCGCGCCGTAGCGACTTCGTCTCCGGATCGAACTCGATCGCGTCGGCGCGGGGGACTTGCTTGACGAGGCACACGATCTTCACCTGTGGGAGCCTAATCAGCCGTGCTCGCCGTCCTGTACGACATCCACGGCAATCTGGTCGCGCTGGAGGAGGTGCTGGGCGATGCGGAGGCCGCGGGCGCAGACGCCTATCTGCTCGGCGGCGACTTCGCGTCGTGGTCGCCGTGGCCGCGCGAGACGATCGAGCGGCTGCGTGGACTTCCGAATACGACCTGGGTTCGCGGCAACGGAGAGCGTTGGCTACGCGAGGCTCCGCTGGATCGGCCCGAGGTGATGGAGGCTCTCTCCGAACGCGACTCCGGGTTGGGCACGGACGAGGGCTGGCTCTATTCGTTGCAGTCGCGGTTCGAGGAGGACGGTGTCCTCTACGTCCACGGCTCGCCGCTCTCGGACGTCGAGAGCTTCGCGCCCGAGCCCGGCGAAGACGACGAGCGCATGCTCGACGGCGTCCGCGACAGGACCGTCGTCTTCGGCCACAGTCACCAGCAGTTCGTGAGGCCCGGGCCGAACGGCACGACGCTCATCAATCCCGGCAGCGCCGGCATGCCGCTGGACGGCGACGTGCGTGCGGCGTATGCGCTGCGCGGCGACGACGGCGAGTTCGAGTTCCGCAGGGTCGGGTACGACGTCGAGCGTGCAGCCCGAGCGTGGGAGAAGGTCGGTGGAACGTTCGGCACGTTCGCGGCGCAGCGGCTCCGCCGCGGCTCCGACTAGCCCCTCCTACGAGAGGATGTTGACGGCCCGTGCTGCGACGAGCAGAACAGTGACCGCAGAAAGAGAGGACTCGGCCGCCATCAAAGTCTTGGCCAGTCGTGTGAGCGGCATCACGTCGGTCGGACTGAACGCGATCGAGTTGGTCTGTGACACGTAGAGGTAATCCCAGAGGCGCGGCGCCCAGTCTTTCGACGCCAGTTCGGGGTTTTCGTCCTGAGGGAACTGGAAGTCCGGCTTGCGGGGCGCATCCGAGAGCGCACGGGCAACCGGACCGCCCGAGTCCAGCTCCCAGAAGGCAAGCCCGAACGCGATCGTGTCGGTGATCCACAGTGCGACGCCGCTGAGCAGCAGCTGCCGTCCCGTCATCTGCGTGCCTGAGTGAGCTACCAGCGAGATGACGAGCAGGAGGACACCGAGGACGTTGAAGATCCAGACGAGAGCGAGTAGCGCGATCGCGATCTCACGCCTGCGGTCATGACGGATGAGGCGGCCAAGTCCTAGGAGCAGCGTGCCGGAAAGGAGGAGGTACGGAACGGCTACAACGAGCCACAGCCACCAGAACCTGTGCCCGAGCAGGTCCCAGTGGGCGTGCATGCTGACGATGCCCAGCGCAATGAGGATCACCGCCGCTGCGAGCGCGAAGGGGGCCGCGTCGTCCCGTGCGTCGCGCACCGCCGCGGCCAGACGATCCGCGTCCAGCTGAGCCGCCGCCTCCCCCGGGGGTGCGGTCGTCTCGTCCATCTAGTCCGCCGTCTCCTCGCCGTTTCCCGACGGCTCGTAGTACGTCGTCCCCTTCAGCTCGTCCGGGAGGTAATCGACCTCGAACCCTGCCGGATCGGAGTGGGGATAGATGTAGCCCTCACCGTGTCCGAGCTTGCGCCCGTAGTAGCTGCCGTCGCGCAGCGCTTTCGGCGGACGGAAGTTCCCCCGCTCCTGCACGTCCTTCGTCGCCCGCGTGATCGCGTCGTAGCTTGCATTCGACTTCGGAGCTCGTGCGAGATAGATCGCCGCCTGTGCGAGGTTCAGCCGTGCTTCCGGCAGCCCGACGTGCTCGACGGCCTGAGCTGCCGCGACAGCGACCTGCAGTGCCCGCGGATCGGCGTTGCCGATGTCTTCGGATGCGAGCACGATCATCCGCCGCGCGATGAAGCGCGCATCTTCGCCGCTCTCGAGCATTGCCGCAAGGTAATAGACGCTCGCGTCGGGATCGGATCCGCGCATCGACTTGATGAACGCAGAGATGAAGTCGTAGTGGGCGTCGGCCGTCTTGTCGTAGAGCAGCGGCCGCTTGCGCGCGGCATCGTCGACGTGCGCTTCCGAGAGCGGCTCGCCCGCAGCCTGCGCGGTTTGCAGCGCGAGTTCGACGATGTTATGCACGGACCGCGCATCACCGCCCGCGCGCGCCGCGATGAGCTGCAGCAGGTCGTCCGGGATCTCGGCCTCGAGCTCCGCGGCGCCGCGGCGCGCCACTGTCTCGAGCTCTTCCACCGACAACGGCAGGAGCTCGTACACCTGGGCTCGCGACAGCAGCGCCGAGTTCACCTCGAAGTAGGGGTTCTCGGTCGTCGCGCCGATCAGCGTGATGACTCCTTCCTCGACACCGGGAAGGAGCGCGTCCTGCTGCGCCTTGTTGAAGCGGTGGATCTCGTCGAGAAACAGGATCGTGCGCTGAGCGTTCGCCCCGAGCCGGTCGCGCGCGCGTGCTAGGACTTCTCGCACCTGGCCGACGGTCGCCGATACCGCCGAGAGCTCCTCGAACTCCGCGCCGGTCGCGCGCGCGATGATGCGCGCAAGCGTCGTCTTCCCGCTGCCGGGCGGGCCGTAGAAGATGGCAGAT
>WNGJ01001607.1_pt1 | contig 35975 bp, 30 predicted proteins | sample 5400611 | NCBI WGS metagenome assembly WNGJ01 (sample SAMN13153375, study PRJNA577476) | soil metagenome | isolation source: 40 cm soil or saprolite under Garry oak tree replicate 1 | place: USA:California | collected 2016-06-15
CGATTGCAGGCGCGCCTCGGCCGGCGGGGCCCCAGCCCCGCGACGGCCTGCAGCGCGCACAAGAACAATTACTAAGCGCGCCTCGGCCGGCGGGGCCCCAGCCCCGCGACGGCCTGCAGCGCGCACAACAATCGCGGGCGGGCTCTGGACGTCCGCGTGTTCCAACGGGGAGGCTCGTGGTGAGTCGGTGGCTTCGATCGTTCGCGGCCACGGGGCCGCTTGTCCTGTCCTGTGCGCTCGTCACGTCCGTCACGACACTCGTCACGCCGCTCGCGACGCTCGAGGCGGCACCGGAAGGCCAGGTCACCTACGCCTTCCACGTCACCCTGGCGCCGCGCTGGCTCGATCCCGGCGAGACCGAATCGGCCATCACGCCGTTCAAGGTGCTCTACGCGATCCACGACGCGCTGGTGAAGCCGATGCCCACCGGCCAGACCACGCCGAGCCTCGCCGAATCGTGGTCGGCGTCGCCGGACGGCACCAGCTACACCTTCGTGCTGCGTCAGAACGCCAAGTTCCACAACGGCGACCCCGTCACCGCGGAGGACGTCAAGTTCTCGTTCGACCGCTACAAGGGCGGCGCGGCGAAGCTCCTCAAGGAGAAGGTCAAGGACGTCCAGGTCGTCGACCCGCGGCGGGTCAAGTTCGTGCTGCGGGAACCCTGGCCCGACTTCATGACGTTCTACGGCACGACGGCGACCGGCGCGGGCTGGATCGTGCCGAAGAAGTACATCGAGAAAGTCGGCGACGAGGGCTTCAAGAAAGCGCCGATCGGCGCTGGGCCCTACAAGTTCGTCAGCTCCACGCCGGGCGTCGAGATCGTCGTCGAGGCCTTCGAGGGCTACTGGCGGAAGACGCCGAGCGTCAAGCGAGCCCTCAAGCGCGGTGAGGCGGACATCGTGTACTTCCTTGGCGGCCCCGTGGCGGAAGACATCCAGCGGACACCCGGGCTCAAGCTCAGCGCTGTTCGGTCCAACGCCGTTTTCTTTCTCGACTTCACCGAGCAGTGGGACCCGAAGTCTCCATGGCAGGACCGGCGGGTTCGGCTCGCGGCCAGCCTTGCGATCGACCGCAAGACCTTGAACGAGGCCGAGCAGCTCGGATTCGCGGGCATCACCGGCAACATCGTCCCGCGACACATGGAGTTCGCGCTGCCGATCGACCCGCATCCCTACGATCCCAAGCGCGCCAAGCAGCTCATGGTCGAGGCCGGCTACCCGAACGGCTTCGACGCCGGCGATCTCACACCCAACCCGCCCTACTTCTCGATGGCGGAGGCGGTCGCCGGCAACCTGGGCGCCGTCGGGATCAGGACGCGCGTCAGGACGATGGAGCGCGCAGCCTTCCTGGCGACCTGGGGCGAGAAGAAGCTCCGCGGCATCGTGCTGGGCGTGCAGGGCGCGGGCGGCAACGCGGCTACGCGCATCGAAGGCCTCGCCACGAAGGAAGGCCGGTACGCGTATGGCGTCCTGCCGGAGGTCGAGGACCTCTTCCAGCGCCAGGCGAAAGAGATCGACCGGAAGAAACGCGAGGAGATGCTCCACCAGATCCAGCGGATCCTGTACGACCGCGTGGTGTTCGCCCCGATCTGGGAGAATGGATTCATTCGAGGCGTGGGCCCACGGGTGGAGGAACCGGCCCTCACCCTGATCCCCGCCTTCCCGTACTCGGCGCCGTACGAAGAGGTCCGGCTCAAGAAGCAATAACGCGGTGCGCGCCTACAAAGAGTGAGGGACACCATGAAATACACGCGAATCTCGGCCGACTGCCACATCGACCTGCCCTGGATTCCGCCCGATCTCTTCACCGCGAACGCGTCGGCGGCGATGAAAGAGCGAATGCCCTACGTCACGGACGGACCGGATGGGCCGTACTGGACCTGCCGGAACGGCCAGTCGTTCGGCCTCATGAACGGCGTCGGCCCGGCCGGGCAGAAGTTCGTCCCGGGCTCGCACTACCGCGTCGACGTCATGGCTGCGACCGGGCTCTACGAGGACGGCAAGAAGGGCATCCGGCGGCCGACCGATCCGGCGCTGCGCGTGAAGGACATGGATCGCGATGGCGTGCAGGCCGAGGTCATCTACGGCATCCTCGGCGCCGCCACGCGGCTCAACGATGCCGAGGCCGCGAACGAGATGTTCCGGATCTACAACGACTGGCTGAAGAACTTCTGCAATCACTATCCCGACCGCTACATCGGCCTGGCGTGCCTGCCCTACGGCGATATCGACGCCGCCGTGAAGGAGATCTACCGTGTGGCCAAGCTCGGTCTGCGCGGGATGGAGCTCTCCTGCTCGTGGGACATGGAGCCGATGTGGCATCCGGTCTGGGAGCCGCTTTGGAAGGCCGTGAACGACGTGAACTTGCCGCTCCACTTCCACACGTTCCCGGCGCTGCCGCTCGGCAAGCTCGACGTGCAGAAGGGGCTCACGCGCCGCGCGGCGTTCTTCACGGTGGTCTCCGGATTCCAGATGAACCTCGTCAACATTCTGGCGGCCGTGATCGGTGCCGCCGTGCTCGAGCGCTACCCGAACGTCCGCATCTCGTTCGGCGAGAGCGGGATCGGCTGGATCCCCTACGCGCTCGATCGCATGGACTTCGAGTGGGAAGACCGCTTCCGCGATCTCGGCCTCACGATGAAGCCGAGCGATTACTGGCGCCGCCAGTGTAAGGGCACGTTCCAGTTCGACCGCATCGGCACCAAGCTCATCGAGGACATGGGCGTCGAGACGCTCATGTGGGGCTCCGACTATCCGCACGGCGACGGCGTGTGGCCGGAGTCGTCGAAGTACATCGAGGAGCAGTTCGGCCACCTGCCGGCCGACGTCACGCACAAGATCACCTGCGAGAACGCGGGCAAGTTCTACGGGCTCATGTGAGGCGAGGATGGGCCTGACGAAGCTATTCTGCGCCCTCCTGCTGGGCGTCGCGGCGTGGGTCGGGGCGCAACGCGCCGAAGCGGCCGAGCTCCAGGTGATCAGCGCGGGCGCCATGCGCGCGATCGTCACCGAGCTCGCCGCGGCGTTCGAGAAGGAAACGGGCCACACGGTGAAGCTCACCTTCGGCACGGTCGGCGTGATCAAGGCGAAGCTGGCGGAGGCGACGCCGGTCGACGTCGTGATCATGACGGACGAGGCGATGAGGGACATGACCCGGCAAGGCGCCGTGGTCGAGGGGTCGTGGACCGCGATCGGCCGCACCGGCATCGGCGTGGCGGTGCGCGACGGCGCGCCCAAGCCCGACATCGGCAGCCCGGAAGCCCTGAAGCAGACGCTCCTATCGACAAAATCGCTCGTCTACGTCGATCCCGCGCAAGGCGGGACCAGCGGCATTCACTTCGCGGGCGTGCTGCAGAGGCTCGGCATCGCCGACGCGGTGAAGCCGAAGACCACGCTCGTGCCGGGTGGCTACCCGGCCGAGCTCGTCGCCAGGGGCGACGTGGAGCTGGTCGTCCATCAGATCAGCGAGATCATCCCGGTGAAGGGCGTGACGCTCGTCGGCCCACTGCCGAAGGAGCTGCAGAAGACCACGGTCTACGCTGCGGGGGTCACGGTCGGCAGCGCGTCGCGGACGACGGCGGGCGCGTTCGTCGCCTTCCTCGCTCGGCCCGACTTCAAGCCCAAGCTCGCGGCGGCGGGCCTGGACTACAAGGAGTAGTCGTCGTCAGCGACCCACCCCCCGCTGCGGGTCGAGCCAGTCGCGTAGGCCGTCGGCGAGCATGTTGAACCCGAGCACCGCGACCAGGATGGCGAGGCCCGGGAACACGACCACCCACGGCGCCTGCAGCATGAAGCCGCGCCCGTCCGAGAGCATCAACCCCAGCGACGGCGTCGGCGGCCGCACCCCGACACCCAGGAACGACAGCGCCGCCTCGACCAGGATCGCGATCGCCATCAGCACCGACGCCTGCACCAGGAGCGGCGTGACGCAGTTGGGCACGATGTGACGCAGCACCAGGCGCCGCGCCGTCGCGCCGACGGCCCGCGCGCCTTCCACGTACACCTCCGCCTTCGTCGCCAGCACCGCCGCCCGCACGACGCGGGCCACGATCGGCACGTAGACGATCGCGAGCGCCAGCGAGACGAGCAGCACGCCGGTGCCGAAGACGCTGGTGAGGGCGATGGCCAGCAGGATCGCCGGGAACGCCATGAGGATGTCGAGCGGCCGCATGATGACCTGGTCGAGCATGCCTTCGGCGTAGCCGGCCAGGAGCCCGAGCGGCAGGCCGAGCAGCACGGCCATCGCGACCGAGGCGAGCGCGACGCCGAGCGAGACGCGATAGCCGTGGATCACACGGCTCAGCACGCTCCGGCCGAGGTCGTCCATGCCGAAGGGCTCCACGACGGTCGGAGCCCGCAGGGCTGCGCCGCTGGCGATCTCGGTCGGGCTCCCCGGCAGCACCAGCGGCGCCGCCAGGGCCAGCAAGGTCAGCGCGACCACGATGGCGAGTCCTGTCACCGCGACGGTCGAGGTCCCTCGGATCATCGCCGCCGGAGCCTTGGATCGATCAGGCCGTAGAGAACGTCGGTCACGAGGTTCACCACCATAAACATCGCGCCGACCACGAGAAGCCCGCTCTGCACGACTGGGTAGTTCCGCTCGAGCACCGCGTCGAGCGTCATCCGGCCGAGCCCTGGCAACGTGAAGATGGTCTCGACGACGATAGCGCCGCCGAGCATGTAGCCCACCTGGAGCCCGATCACGGTCACGATCGGAATCGCCGCGTTCGGGAGCACGTGCCGCACGAGGATCGCGCCCTCGCTGAGGCCCTTGGCGCGCGCGAACTGCACGAACGGGCGATGCACCACGTCGAGGACCGCCGCGCGCGTGAGGCGCCCCAGCGCGGCCGCCCGGCTCGAGGCCAGGGTGAGCGTGGGCAGCGCCAGGTACCAGAGGTTCTCGATTGGTGCCTCGGCGAACGGCACGAAGCCGCTCGACGGCAACACGCCGGCCGCCAACGACAGGACGAGGATGAGCATGATGCCGAGCCAGAAATCGGGCAGCGAGATGCCGAGGAGCCCGAGCGCCAGGGACGCGCGATCGGCCGCGCCGCCCCGGCGTGAGCCCGCGAGAAGCCCGAGAGGAACACCGATCAGCGCCGCGGCCAGCGCGGCCAGCAAGGTCAGCTCGATCGTGACCGGCAGGCGATCGACGATCATCCGACCGATGGGCTCGTTCTGGCGGAAGTCGATGCCGAAATCTCCGCGCAGGATGCCGCCGAGCCAGCGCGCGTACTGGGTCGGGAGAGGCTCGTCGAGGTGGAAGCTCTCGCGCATCGCCCGAATGCTCTCGGGTGTGGCCTTGTAGCCGAGCACGACGACCGCGGGATCGCCGGGGATCACGCGCATGAGCCCGAAGACGAGCAGGCTCATGCCGAGCAACAGGGGCGCCGCCAGGGCAAGCCGCCGTACCACGTAGGTCAGCGACGCCATGGAGTGTCGAGATCAGGCGAGCCAGACGTCCTCGAACCTGAGCTCCAGTGACGACAGCGGGACCATGCCATTCACATTGGGTTTCATCCAGTACCGCTGGATCTCGTTGCTGAAGATGACCAGCGAGCCTTCCTCCTGGAACCAGCGCACCAGCTCCGGGTACATCTTCTTGCGGGCGGCCGGGCTCGCGGTATAGCGGAAGGCGTCCAGGCGCCGGTCGGCCTCTTCCGACTTGAAGCCGGTGAAGTTCCAGGGCGACGTCGAGTACTGCATCGGGTTGTAGAACATGTCGGGATCGACGGTGACGCTCCACCACGCCCCGGCGATGTCGAACTTCTTGCCGACGAGCGCCTCGAAGTACTGGCCGGACTCGAGCGGCTGGACCTCGAGCGTGATGCCGATCTTCTTGAGCTGTTCGCGCAGGATCTCGCCCGTCTTGACCAGCACCGGCACCTGCGACTTGACGAGATAGGTCAGGGAGAGTCCGCCGCCGACGCCCGCCTCGTTCATGAGCTGTTTGGCCTTCGCGAGATCGGGCCCGCCCTTGTGAGCGTTGACCCCGGTCGCCCAGGGACTCGGCTCCGGTGTCGGCTCTGCGGTCACGACGTGGCTGCCGTAGTAGACGAGCTTCACGATCTCGGAGCGGTCCAGCGCCCAGGCGATCGCCTGCCGGAGGCGTTTGTCGGCGAGCGGCGGCTTGCTCGCGTTGAGCATGAAATAGAACGGGAAGTACGGCCGACCGGGCGACGACTTCATGTCGCGCGCTTTCTCGAGCTCTCCGATCCGCTGCGGCGGGACCGTCTGGATCCAGTTGAAGCGCCCGGTCTGCAGCCCGGTGAGCCGCACCGTGTCGTCGGGCGGCGCGTAGAAGATGATCTTGTCGAGATACGGACGCCCCGGACGATGGTACTTCTCCCAGCGCTCGAGCGTGATGTGATCGTCCTTCACCCACTCGACGAATCGATACGGCCCGGTGCCGATCGGGAAAAGCTTCGGATCCTTTTCCTTGAGCGCCTTCTCGTTCACGACTTCGGTGGCCTGCGCGAGCATGGCCAGGAGCGGGCCACACGAACGACTCAGATGAAAGCGGACCTGGTACTGGCCGACCGCCTCCACGCCCTCGATGGGCGTGAAGAAGATGCGCATCGGGAGCTTGTTCTTCGTGTCGAGGATGCGCGCGAAGGTGAAGGCGACGTCCTTGGCCGTGAACGGCTCGCCGTTGTGGAACACGGCGTTGTCGACCAGATCGAAGAGCCAGGTCTTGTCGTCCTCCTGCTTCCACGACTTCGCGAGGCCTGGGACGAACTGACCGGACTCGTCCACGTAGACGAGCTTGTTGTAGACGTTCTGGTAGACCTGGAGCGACGAGTAGAGCTGGGCGTAGCCCGGATCCATGTTCACGGGCTTGTCGACGGTCGCGACGCGAAGAGTGCCACCGCGCTTTGGCTGCCCTTGAGCGCCTGCCGGCCTGGTCCCCGATTCGCCGACCAGCGAGCCGAGCCCGGCGCCGACCGCGAGCCCGCCCGTCCGGTGGAGCCACTGCCGCCTCGTGATCGCTTCGCTCATCGCCCGTTCCTCCCGAAGACTCCCTCGTAGGGCACTCCATCTTTCATGACCAGGCTCACGCATCGCAAAGCTTGGATGTCCTTGAGCGGATCGCCGTCGATCGCGATCAGGTCGGCGCGTTTTCCCGGCGACAGGGTCCCGACCTGGTCCTCGACCCGACAGGCTTGGGCGCCCCAGCGCGTCCCGGCCAGCAGGGCATCGTGCGTCGAGACACCGAAGCGGACGAGCGTCTCGAGCTCGACCGGCATCAGCCCGTGCATGCTGTCGGTGCCGCACGCGAACCGAACGCCCGACGCGAGATGGCGGGGAAAGCTCTCGTCGACGACCCGGCGGGCCCAGCGCACCTTGTCCATGATGGCCGGGCGCTGGCCGTCGCCCTGCTCGATGCCGGTCGGGTGCATGAAGATCGAGAACGTGCAGATGAGCCACACGCGACGCTCGATCATCAGCGCGACGTCCTCGTCACCGGCCAGCAGGCCGTGCTCGATCGTTCCCACGCCCTCCTCGACGGCCAGCCGCAGGCCGGCCCCGCCGTGGGCGTGGGCGGCAGCGTAGGTGCCGGCCCGGTGCGCCTCTTCGACGGCGGCGCGGATCTCCTCGCGCGTGTAGGCGCTCGAGGTCGACATGGCGCCGGGCGAGCTGACGCCGCCGGTGACGAAGATCTTCACGTGGTTCGCGCCGCGACGGAGGTTCTCGCGCGCGCCGCGGCGGACCTCGTCGACCCCATCGTAGCTGGCGAGCGCCCGGCCGTGGCCGTTGTTGGCGGCGAGACCGCGGCCCGCCACCAGGAGACGCGGCCCGGCGATCACGCCCGCCTCGATGGCATCGCGCACGTCGATGTCGAGGAAGTGTTCCTCGCCCATCACTCGCATCGTCGTCGTCCCGGCGGCGAGGTCAGCGCGCAGGTTGACCGTGGCGGCGAGCGCCTGAGGCACGGGCCCGCGGCAGAGCTGGCCGAGCTGATCGCCAAGGCCCGGAACGATCGAGGCGTGGCTGTGGCAGTCGATGAGTCCGGGCATCACGAAGCGACTCGTGAGATCGAGTGGCTCCGCGCCGGACGGCGCGGGCGTGCGGTCGGCGGGTCCAACGGCCGTGATCCGATTCCCGTCGACGACGACCATCGCGTCGCGAATCGGCAGCGGGGCGATGCCGTCGAAGAGGGTTCCGCAGCGGATCGCGCGGATGCTCACGCTCGTCAGGGCTTGTCGCCGGTCTTCTTCAACGTCATCTTGCGGACGACCCAGCTCCCCGTCCCGTCGCTGACCTTGAGCCATCCCCGAAGCTCTCGCTCCGAGATCAGCTGGAGCTCGACCTTGTTCGTGGTGGACGACGCGAACATCAGGGTGGGCGCACCGCCTTGCCGCTCGATCAGCGCCTGCATGGCATTCACGCTCTTGCCGGTCGTCCCGTAGTCGATGTTGGCGATCCACTGACCGCCCTCGAGGGCAACGGATTTGATGACGAGCGTCCGCTCGGGCTCGTCGCGAACGTCCACCTTGCCCTGCCAGCTCCCGACCATCTTCTGGATGGTCTCGTCCTGCGCGTGGCCCACGCCGAGCATCAACAGGAGTGAGACTCCGACGGCGATCGCGCGCGCGCGGAGGCTCATCGGCCGTCCCGCGACTCGGCCACGTCGATGCCGTAGTCACCTCGCGCCGCTTCGCGAGAGACGTATCCCTCGCGAACATCGCGCCGAACGGCGTCGGGCTCGCGCTCGGACGGCGGGCCGTAGCCCCCGCCCCCGCCCGTCAGGATGCGAACGACCTCGCCCGCCGCGATCGGATGCTGCGTGGCCTTGCGCACGTGCCGCACGGCGCCGTCCGGCGAAGTGATCTCGACGCCGTTGACGGCGCCCTCCTTCCCGCCCCACAGCCCCCACGGCGGCGTCGCCTTACGCTCCAGGCTGAAGGTGATGAACGCCGGCTGCATGAAGTGATAGTCGCGCTCGATACCGAGACCGCCGCGGTGGCGTCCGGCACCGCCCGAGTCTCGGCGCAGCGCGTAGCGCATGATCCGGATCGTCGGCAGCCGCGACTCGACGACCTCCACCGGATTGTTCCGCGCGGTCGAGCCGGCGAAGATGATCATCGCCGACTCGCCGTCGAAGGTCGGGCGGGCGCCGGTGCCCCCGGCGTTGAGATCGCCCTGGATGAAAAGCTTGCCCGTCTCGGGATGCGTGCCGAACGCGATCGTCGGCATCTGATCGCCGTAGGAGCCCGCGGGGACGTCGGCGGGCATCGCGGGGGCCAGCGCCAGGAGCCCCAGGTCGAGCAGGAGGTTGACCGGAACGTAGTAACGCGCCGTCGGCGCCGGCTCCTCCGCGGCCAGCACCGAGCGCGGCGGGATCACGACCGTGAGTGGACGGAAGCAGCCCTCGTCCACGGGGTCGAGCGGCGTCGTCAGGCACTTGATCAGCATCCGGCATGCGCTGATCGTGATCGCATCCCCGCAGTTGAACGGCCCCCTGACCTGCGCGTCGGAGCCCGCGAAGTCGACCGTCATGCCGCCATCGCCGACGGTGATCGCCATCTCGATGCGCACGGGCCGGTCGAGGGTGATTCCATCGTTATCGAAGTGGCCGACCGCGTGATAGACCCCAGCCGGGATTTTCGCGAGCGCGGCGCGCGTGCGCCGCTCCGACTGCGCCATGTACACGCGCGTCGCCTCGAGCAGCGCCTCGCGTCCGTACCTGGCGAGCACCTCGCGGAAGAACTGGTCGCCGGCGCGGCACACCGCGAGCATCGCCTGGATGTCCTTGAGAGTCCCGCTCTCGGTGCGGATGTTGCCGGCGATGATCCGCATGACTTCGTCGTTGAGCTCGCCCCGGTTCACGATGCGCACGGAGCGGAAGCGAAGGCCTTCCTGGCGAAAGTCGGTCGAGCCCACCTGCATCGAGCTCGGCACCGGCCCGCCGACGTCGGTCCAATGGGCCTTCACCGCCACGAAGCCGGCGAGCCGCCCCTCCCAGAACACCGGCGCGGTCATCGCGACGTCGTTCAGGTGGTTGCCGTTACCCGTGTACGGATCGTTGTGGATGAAGACGTCGCCCTCGCGGAATGCTTCGATCCCGCGATCGGCGATGGTGGCTTGGATCGGAAATCCGAGGTGGCCCTGGAATACCGGCAGGCCGATGCCCTGGGCGATCATCTGCACGTCGGGATCGAAGATCGCGCAGCCGAAGTCGAGGCTCTCGCTGATGATATGGTTGTAGGCCGTCTTGATCAGGGTGATCCGCATGCGGCCTGCGGCGGCGTTCAGGGCGGCACGGATTATTTCGACCGTTATCGGGTCGAGCATCGCTGTTTTGTAGTCATCAGGGGGAGCGATGCTCGCTCCCCCCGATACCCCCCATCGCTCCGGCTGCGTGTACGTGGATGACCAGGCAGCCGTGGTTTTCGATCGAAAGTGTGTCGGCGGCGTCGATGATCGTTGTGGTTCCGGGCTCCTCGATGGCGGCGGGACCATTGAGCTGGTCGCCGGGGCGAAGTGCCTCGCGCTGATAGACCCGGTATTCGATCGAATCGCCCGCGAGGCTGGAGTAGATCTTACGGGTCTCGAACGCGGGCGTGCCGGAGGTGCGGCGGTCGAGCGTGGGGAGACGCGGTTGGTCCAGGGGGAAGACGACGGCGAGGCGGAGGTTCAGGAGCTGGACGTCGACTTCCGGGGCGGCGTAGCCGTAGGCACGCTCGTGGGCCGCGTCGAATCGAGCGCGAAGTGTCGTCCAATCACCGAGCGTTTCCACCGTGATCGTCACGGTGTGCTCCTGGCCGAGGTAGCGGAGGTCGGCGGCGCGGTGCAGGACCGAAGCGCCGGCGCCGGGAAGGATCGTCGCGATCTCACGCCGCATCTCTTCGTATCTCGTATCCGCCCAGGCGGCGTCGGCTCGCTCGAGCGGGACGAGAACCGTGCGGACCAGATCGTGTCTGAGATCGGTCGCCAGCATCCCCCAGGCCGAGAAGGTCGACGGCGACGGCGGCACCACGACGCGCGGGATGCCGAGCTCGCGCGCGATGGCGACCGCGTGGAGCGGCCCGCCCCCGCCGTAGGTCAGCAGGGTGTAGTCGCGCGGATCGAGGCCGCGCTCGGTCGTGATGCTTCGCACCGCGAGCGCCATCTTCACGTCGGCCAGCCTGACGATGCCGGCGGCGGCCGCGGCGCGGGTGAGGCCGAGCACCGCGCCGATCCTCTCGTCGATGGCACGCACCGCGCTCGCGAGATCGAGCGGCATCGCGCCCCCGAGGAAGCGTCCGGCGTCGATCCGACCGAGCACCAGGTTCGCGTCGGTGACGGTCGGCTCCTGACCGCCGCGCGCGTAGCACACGGGTCCCGGCTCCGCGCCGGCGCTGTGCGGGCCGAGTGTCAGGGCGCCGCCCGCGTCGATCCACGCGATCGTGCCGCCGCCGGCGCTCACCTCCTTGATGTCGATCACCGGGATCCGGAGCGGCCGGCCGTCGACGTGGTACTCGTCGGTGGTCTGGACGAGCCCGCGCTCGACGATCGCGCACTTCGCGGTCGTGCCGCCCATGTCGAACGAGATCAGCCGGTCGGCGCCGAGGATCCGCGAGAGGCTCGCGCTGCCGGTGACACCGGCGGCCGGGCCCGACTCGATCGTGTGTACGGGCTTCGCGCGCGCGGCCTCGAGCGAGAATGCGCCGCCGTTCGACTGGGTCACCAGGAGCTCTCCCGTGAAGCCGCGCCCGCCCAGGCCGCGGCCGAACTCGCCGAGGTAGCGGTCCATGATCGGCTGAACGTACGCGTTCACGACGGTCGTGCTGGTCCGCTCGTACTCGCGCCACTCCTGCGTGATGCGATGCGAGGCCGACACCGATACCCCCGGCATCTCGGCGGCCACGATCTGCGCGGCGCGCTGCTCGTGGGCGGGGTCGCGATACGAGAACAGGAAGACGATCGCCACCGACTCGACGCCGGCGGCCAGCAGCTGGCGGGCGGCCGCCCGCACCGCCTCTTCGTCGAGCGGCACCAGCACGTCGCCGGTCGCGCTCAGCCGCTCCGGCACCTCGTGAGAGCGTCCGCGCGGCACCAGCGGCTCGGGACGCCGATAGAGCACGTCGTACATCTTCAGGAAGTTGCCGCGGCCGATCTCGAGGACGTCGCGAAACCCTTCGGTGGTGACGAGACCGGTGCGCGCCCCCTTCAGCTCGACGAGCGCGTTGATCCCGATCGTGGTCCCATGGATGACGAACCGGCAGTCCGGCAGCCGCACGCCGGCCTGGTCGACGCAGCGCAGGACGCCCTCGAGGAGCTCGCGCGGGGTGCTGAGAGCCTTGGTGGTGACGACGGCGCCCGTGGCCTCGTCGAGCGCGACGAGGTCCGTGAACGTGCCGCCGATGTCGACGCCGATTCTCAGAGCCACGTCACTCCTTACGAGGCCAGAGCGGGCGCGCGGGAGGTCGCTTCGCCGCGAGGGCCGAGGGCGCCCTCGCGGCCGAAACGCGCGCCGAAATCCTCTTTACTGGAGCGGCGAGAAGGCGGAAGGCAGGAGGATCTTGTTTTCCTGCGTGAGGAGCCGGTCGGCGCCTCCCGGCGGCGGCCACACGCCCTTCTTCCTCGCTTCGTCACGCACCTGCATCCGGTTGTCCATGCTCGAGTAGGCCCAGATGTGCACGAAGCCGTTGGCGCGACCGAACTCCACGCCGCCCGCGAACACGATGGGCGAGAGCTTCGCACGCTCGCCGATCTTCGACTCCCAGCCCTTCGCCGTGTCGGGTAGCGTGCCGGGTTTCAGAGTGTAGTAGCGAAGCTCGTAGACCGGACCCAGCTTGCCGGGATGCGGCTCGGGAATGAACGAGAACGGCACGACGATCTCGGAGCGCATCTGACGGATGAACTCCTGGATCTTCGGCGGCCAGTTCGCCTCCTTCGAGGCCTCGCCGCGGACGCGCGCACGATCGGCGAGATCCTTGTATCCCCAGATGTGGACGATCTCGTTGAGCGGCCCGACCTCGGTGTGCAGGAACGCCGTGAGCTCCGAATACTTCTTCCGGTACTGGTAAGCGTCGCCGAAGCGCTTCTCGACCTCGGCCAGGCTGCCGGGCGCGATCTGGTAGGTGCGAATCTCGTAAATCACGTGCGACTCCTTTCGACGGTGAGAGTTGGCGGTCCCGCACAGCGCGGGTAGGGCCTTCATTAAGCCCGGAGCGTGGGCGGCGTCAACTGCTTTTCATGCGCCGCGCCAGGGCCGCCCGCGAGTGGTACAGTCTGGGCCACGAAACGCAGCGAAGAGGTCACGAACCCCAGGAGGCCGGTGATGGCGAACCCGTCAGGAACCTCGCACGTTTACGTCGGCACCGCGGCACGCGTCCCCGGAGCCGTCTCAGGGATTTTCCGGCAAACCGTCGGCAGCGACCAGTGGGAGCGCCTCAACAAGGGGCTGCCGGAGCGCATGGACGTCCAGGCGATCACCATTCACCCGACCGATTCCAATCTGATCTTCGCCGGGTCCCAGGACGGCCCGTACCGGAGCCGGGATGGCGGCGCGAGCTGGGAGAAGCTCCCCTTCCCCGACGAGGGGCTGGAAGTGTGGTCCATCCTGATTCATCCACGTGATCCCCGCACCATGTACCTCGGGACCTCGCCGGTGGCGGTCTACCGCAGCGACAACGGTGGCGACAGCTGGCGCAAGCTGCCGCGCGTGACCTCGCCGGGCCGTGTGAAGATGAACTTCCCGTGCCGCGTCACTCGCCTCGCGATCGACCCCTCGAACCCGGACGAGGTCTACGCGGGGCTCGAGGTCGATGGCGTGCTGCGCAGCCGCGATCGCGGCGAGACCTGGGAAGACATCGGTCAGGACCTCGTCAAGCTCGCCGAGCGGCCGCATCTCAAGAGCCGCATCGCCAGCGACACCGAGAACGAGGGCATGCTCGACACCCACGCCCTTACCGTGTCGAGCGCGCTTCCCGGCACCGTCTTCCTCGCCGTGCGCATGGGCCTCTTCCGCAGCGCCGACCGCGGCCAGACCTGGCAGGACATGGAGATCGGGCGCTTCTCGCCGCTGACGTACGCGCGCGACGTGGTGGTCTCGCCGCACAACCCGCGAACCCTGGTGGCCGCGCTCAGCCCCGCCGCGCGCAGCACGGACGGCTCGCTCTACCGCAGCGACGATCTGGGACAGACCTGGCGGCGCATCGATCACGGCATCAAGGCCGAGAGCACGATGATGGCCGTCTCGCTCCACCCGCGCGATCCCGAGCAGGTCTACAGCGTCGCGCGTCTGGGACAGGTCTTCGGCACGCGCGACGGCGGCAAGAGCTGGAAGGAGTGGCGCCTGCCGGAGCAGGTCAAGGACGTGTACGCGGTCGCCTGCGCCTGAGCCGGCCCGCTCGGTCTGCGTCAGCCCTTGGCGGCGATCACGATCCGGTAGCCGAGGTCGATCTCGGACTGGCCGAGGAGATCTCCGTAGCGGCGCGCCCACGTGCCGTCGGCCAGATCCCGCCGGAGGCGCTCGAGCCCGTCGAGGTCGCGCCCCACGTCGTGAAGCTTCGCGAACGTGGAGATCGCGCCGCGCACGCCCGTGTCGAGATAGGCGTGGGGTCGCCGCCAGTAGGCGCCCAGGAACCCATCGCTGCAATCGTGAGGAATCGGAAGCGTGTGCACCTGGACGTGGCCGAGCGCGTGCCGAAAGTCCTCCATCGTCGGAAAGATCCGGCGATCGATGTCGATCAGATCGGGGAAGTAGTCGTCCACCAGCCAGAAGCCCGATGACGACGGATCCCAGGTGACGACGACGACGCGCTGCCGCGCCACCCGCCCGAGCTCGTCGAGGCCGCGTACGCGATCGGGCCAGTGGTGGACCGTGAGCACGGCGAGCGCGGCGGCGAACCCGTCATCGCGGAATGGCAGCTCGGTCGCGGAAGCCTGGACGACGGGCGCGCTGCCGGCGCGTCGCTGGCGAATCATCGTCATCGCGGGCTCGACGGCAACCACCGATCGATCGGACGGCTCGTAGGAGCCGGCCCCGGCGCCCACGTTCACAACGGTGTCCGTCCGGTTCAGCGCGCGTGTGATCGCCGCGGCCAGCCGCGGATCGGGCCTTCGATGGTCTCGATACCCGAGCCCGATCTCGTCGTAGAGCTGCGACATCTCCGCGGATCGCGGCCGATCAGGCCGGCGTGAACATCGGAACCGGTGGCCCGCCGTCGGTCGGCTTGAAGACCACCTTCACGCGCTGGCCGATCCGGATCGCGTCCAGCTCGCAGTCGACGATGTTGGTCATCATCGTCACGCCTTCCTCGAGGGTCACGTAGCCGATCGCGTATGGAACCGGCACGCGCCGCATGACGCTGTAGGAATAGATCGTCCCGCGGCCCGAGGCGGTGATCCATTCCGTCCGGTCGCTCGCGCAGAAGGGGCAGATCGCGCGCGGGTAATGATGCGCCTGGCCGCACGCCCCGCACTTCTTGAGCATCAGCGTGCCCTGCGTGGCCGCATCGAAGAAGGGCTTGATCTCCGGATTGACCGCCGGTGCCGGGTATTTCCGTTCGGTGGTGGTCATGGCCTCACTCCCTGCCCATGATCACGGTGGCGCTGCCGTGACGCGTGCCGAGCGAACCGCCGGTGCCGTGCGCCAGCGCGATGTCGCAGTTCTTCACCTGGACTTTTGGATGCGCCTCGCCACGCAGCTGACGCACCGCCTCGACCACCTTCGTCAGGCCGCCGCGGTTGGCCGGATGGTTGTTGCAGAGCCCCCCGCCGTCGGTGTTGAACGGCAGCTTGCCGACGCCCGAGATCAGATTGCCGTCGGCGACGAGCTTGCCGCCCTGCCCCTTCGCCGCGAAGCCGAGATCCTCGAGCGTGATGAGCACGGTGATCGTGAAGCTGTCGTAGATCGACACGTACTTGATATCCGCATGCGTCACGCCGGCCTCGGCGAATGCCGCGGGCCCGGACCAGACCGCGCCGGAGTAGGTCAGGTCGATCTTGCCGCCCATCTGATGCTTCGGCGCCTCACCGGCGCCCAGCACCTTCACGAGCGGGCGCCTCAAGCTCCTGGCGATCTCGGGCTTGACGACCACGATTGCACCGCCGCCGTCGGTGATGACGCAGCAATCGAGCCGGTGCAGCGGATCGGAGATCATCGGCGAGTCGAGGACCTCCTCGACCGTGACCACCTCGCGCAAGAGCGCGTGCGGGTTGTGCTGCGCGTGCTGTGAGGCCGCGACCTTGATCCAGGCCAGCTGCGCGCTCGTGGTGCCGTACTGGTACATGTGGCGCATCGCCGCCATCGCGTACTGGTTCACGACGGTGGGGCCGAAGGGATATTCGAAGGGCGCATCCGGCGCGGCCGCCACCGGCGCGCGCGGTACGGTGCCGGTCGCCATGCCCTCGGCGCGCGGCCGGCCGGCGAGCGTGATCAGCGCGACGTTGCACTTGCCGAGCGCAATCGCTCCGGCGGCGTGCGCGACGTGGATGACGTAGGACGACCCGCCCGTCTCGGTCGTATCCATGTGGCGGAGCTTCAGCCCCATGTAGTCGGCCATCGAGAGCGGACCCAGGCCCGGCGCATCGCCGGCGCAGAAGTAGCCGTCGACGTCGTCCTTGGTCAGGCCCGCGTCCGCCAGGGCGCCGAGCCCCGACTCGGCGTGAAGCTGCGCCAGCGACTGGGTGTCGGCCTTGCGTGTGGGGTGCTCGTAGATGCCCGCGATGTACGCCTTGCCCTTGATCGTCATGGACCAGTCGCCCTCCTCTTCGATCGTGGCCCTGCATTCTACTCCACCCCCGACGATCGATGCCCGGACGATGGCGTGAGAGCCGATCAAACGTTGACCGTCGCGGTGCGGCGGCATAGCATCGCCGAGGAGTGGACATGGGAGGCCGGAGATGATGGAGCCGCTGATCGCGTATCTGCACTACCTCAGCATCATCTTCACGGCCGGTTTCCTGGTCGCCGAGCTGGTCACGTGCCGACCCGGGATGACGGGTGAGCAGGCGCGGCGTCTGGCCACCATCGACGTCGTGTTCTTCGTCTCCGCGCTCGCCGCGCTCGCCACCGGCCTGCTCCGCCTGTTCTTCTACGCCAAGGGCGTCAGCTTCTACACGGGCAACCCGACGTTCTGGGCGAAGATGGCCCTCTACGTGATCATCGCGGTGCTCTCGATCAAGCCGACGCGCACGTTCGTCCGCTGGAAGCGCGCGGCGGCCAGCGGCGCCGCGCCCGCCGGCGACGAGATCGCCGGCGCTCGACGCTTCATCCACATCGAGCTCGGGCTGCTCGCGCTCATCCCGCTCATGGCCGTGCTCATGGCGCGCGGCATCGGGCGCTGAGCGCGCTCGTCAGATCGACGGAGTCGCCACGGAGGCTTCCCGCAGCGAGACCGTGTCCGACGCTCGAGCCAGCTGCAGGAGCGAGACGATGTGGCAGACCGTCCACAACGGCACCGCGAAGGTCGGAATGAGACTCAGCGGCAAGCTTCCCAGTGACGCGCGCGCGACTGCATTCGAAAGCACGCCGATGGCGTTGTTGCTCGTCAGCACGCCCGTGCCGAGAGCCCCGACGAAGTCGACGAGCCCGGCGACGTTCAGCCACATCACCTGACGGCGCCACGTCGGGCGGCGGCGGACCACCGCCAGCACGACGAACGGCGCCGCGAGGCCGACGGCCGCATCGCCGGCGCCGGCCGGCCAGGCGAACGCGCCCGGCAGGAGATCGAACGCGTAGAGGACGAGGAACACGACACCGATCACACGCCAGCTCTGGATCGCCGTGAGGAGCCCCAGATCGATCGTGAGCACGAAGTCGCGGAAGCGACGCGACGCGCGATAGACCGCGGCGAAGATCAGCGGAGGCGCGGCGACCGCCACGAGGACCGCCAGCGGCGGGCGCGACGGTCCGGATTCGAAGACCCCCGCGGTACCAGCCGCGAGCACCATCAGAAACCAGGCCACGAGCACGACGGAGAGAATCGACAAGAGGTTACGATCACCTGCGCTGCGCATAGTCGACCTCCTCAGCACTAGGTCAGAAGCCCGGCCTCGCGGAAGTACTTCGCGGCGCCGGGGTGAAGCGGCCCGCGGCTCAGACGATGCGCGACGGCCGGATCAAACCCGGACGCGGCCGGGTGGATCCGGCGGACGCGCTCGGCGTGCTCGCAGATCGCGCGAACGATCCTGTATACGGCGTCATCGGGGACGTCGACGTGGAAGCCGAGCGAGGTGCCCATGGCGACCGTACGGAGTTGCCGCTCGACGATGCCGTACGCGCCCTCGGGCAAGGCGGCGGCCGTCCATCCCAGGTTCTCGAGGGTCGTGATCAGGCTCTCCGCGAACGGCAACGGCCGGAGCGGGCGCAGTGCGTTGGCGGCTTCGATCGAGGGCGACGGAATTGCCATGAACTGCCAGAGCGCGTTCACCGACCGCGCCCGGAAGAGCGCGAGCTGCTCGTCGTAGCTGTTCGCCGGCACGAGCGCCCCGCCCCATCCGTGAATGTCCGCCTCGCCGACGCCGAAGTGATCGAGGGTCAGCGGGAAGACCATGCGGTCGACGGTCCCCACACGGTCGACCGGCATCCGGACGGGATGTCGCTGCTCGAGCCATGCCGTGACCGACCCGATCGGCAGTGCCTGCTCGACGAAACAGTGCAAATAATTCGTCGTGAGATTCGCGACACCGATGCGCAACGCCGGATGCATCCGGTCGTAAGGCCGTCTGCCCGCGATGGCGGCGGCGGTCATGGGCGGATTGAGGATGCCCATGGGAATCTCACCCGATCCGACGCGGGTGTGGTTGGAGACTCCGCCGCCTTCGACGACGGCGATCTGGATGTCCGGATGGATCTCTCCGACCAGCCGCGCCAGGCCTTTCATGAGGACATACCAGCTTCCGCCGGCCCCGCCGGCTAAAGCGTCGAGGCGTACCGCACGTGGCATGGCTACCTGCCTTCAGACGACTCGGGCAGGGCCATCGATTCAGCAGTACACTCCTCCGGCGGAGGTGCGTATGCGAGTGCTGGTGACAGGCGCGGCGAGCGGTATTGGTCGGGCGACGTGTCTTCGGCTGGCGCGGGATGCCAGGGCGCAGGGTCGGAAGGCGCAGATCGCGGCCGTCGACATCGGCTCCTCGCCCGGCCTCGACACCTTGATCGACGAGCTACGAAAGCACGAGGCCGAGCCGCTCGCGCTCCACGGCGACATGGGAAGCGTCGATGCGCCCGGGCGTGTCGTGAGTGATGCCGTCGGCCGGTTCGGTGGTCTCGACGGCCTGGTGAGCAACGCCGGGATCAACCGCCCCGGCCCGCTGGTCGAATACGCGGTCGACGACTGGGACCGCGTGTTCGCCGTCAACACGCGCGCGACGTGGCTCCTGGCGAAGGCGGCCTATCCGGCGCTCAAGGCCTCCCGCGGCGCGATCGTCGCGGTGGGCTCGATGTCGGGCAGCAACCCGCACGCGAACCTGGGCCCGTACGGCCCGACGAAGGCGGCCGTGATCATGCTGGCACAGGTCCTGGCGCAAGAGCTCGGACGGGACGGCATCAGGGTCAACACGGTCTCACCGGGGATGGTGCGCACGGGAATGACCGCTCAGGTGTATGCGGATCAGCGGATCGCCTCGGAGCGCGACGCGCTCGTGCCCCTGGGCCGCGTCGCCACGCCGGAAGACATGGCCGACGTCATCGCGTTCCTGCTCGGCCCCGACTCGCGCTACGTCAACGGCCACGACCTCGTTGTCGACGGCGGTGTCACCGGCAACTTCCTCGGGCGCCTGCCGGGGATCTCTCAGATCACGCGCGGCTGAACCCGCATCACGGGTCGGTGCAGGCGAAGCTCGCCGCGTCGTCGATGTTGCCCGAGCCCTTGTAGCGGGCGACGCGCGGATAGGCGCAGAGCGGCCGCGTGCGCTTGACCTGATCTTGCTCGACGCGCGCCGCGGGAATGCTGTCGGGCGTCGTCCCGCCTTCGACCCAGTTGATCAAGGTCGTCATCGCGTCGAACCGGTCGGTGCCGATGCCGCCCCGGCAGTGGAACATGCCGGGGACCATGAACAGCCGGAAGAAGTCCCGCGTGTCGGGACCGTTCCTGGCGAGCGCCTTCTCGTAGTAGTCGATCGCCATGAACGGCGTCAGGGCGGTATCCGCCCAGCCGAAATACATCAGGAGCTTGCCGCCCCGGTTCCTGAACGCGGTAAGATCCGGATCAACCGCGTTGAGGACTCGGCGGATGTCGCTCATCCGATCCGGGTCCTTCTCGAAGTCGAACGTCTTCCAGTCGTAGCTCGGATCCGGCTTGCCGAATGCCATGTACCGCATGAACGACTCGGAGTAGGCGAGCTGGAGCGACTTGCCGCCGTCGCGCCCGATCAGCCATCGGTCCCAGCCGCTCGAGGACTGAGGCTCGCCGAACGCCGAGGTGCCCGCCTTCTCCGCGCCGAGGGGCTGGCCGGGGAAGTAGGGCTTGCCGTCGCGCATGACGCCGCCGTAGATCTTTTTGAGCGCGCGGGCCTGCGGCTCGGTGACGCAGCCCGGTCCCGGGACGACGCCCGCGCACATCGGGAGGTCGCGCGCAGGATCGAAGGGACACCGCCGCGGGTCGTCGATGACGCCGTCGGCACCGGCGCACTTCGCGTACACGACGTCGGCGACGAGCTTCAGGGTGTCCAGGGTCAGCGGCGCCTCGGCGAGGGCTGCGGCATTCCACAGGCCCGCGACGGTCGTATCGACGAAGTTCAGCACCGGCGCGCCCGCGATGATCCCGTCGAAGTCGCCCGGGAATCGTTGCGCCGAGATCAGAGCCTGCCGTCCGCCGGTGGAGCAGCCGTCCCAGTACGCATAGGCAACGGGACGATCGTAGTACCGCGCCGCGATCCCCTTCGCGGTGATCGCCGTGAGGTGCACGGCCCGGAACGCGTAGTCCGTCACCTTCTGCGGATCGAGCGCAAAGCTCGCCAGGGGCTCTTTCGTCGCGTCGTGGCCGGTATTGGTCGTCGCGGTCACGAAGCCATGGCGCAACGCGGCCGCCCGCACCGCGGCGCGGGGCGGACTGTCCGAGGCCTCGCCCGCGAAGCCGCCGTTGCCGCTCATGTAGAACCGGCGGTTCCAGGCCGCGGGCAGATTCACTTCGAAATGGATCTCGGGCGCGATCGAGCCGGTCACCCGACAGTGCTCCGGCACACCGCCGGCGGCCGCGACGATCTCGACGGCGAGGATGGACACGCTGCCGGCGGTCAGGCTCCGCACGTCCGGGCACGCGATCTGCGGTTTCACCGTGGCCCGGGAGAAGTTGAGCGGCGATCTCGCCGCGTCGATGAAGCTGTAACGGTTCTGGGCCGCGGCCGGTGAGACGACGGCGAGCACCGCCAGCGCCGCGACGCCAATCGATCCGAGCCTTCGGCTTCGCATTCGCCCGCCCTCCTCAGACCAGAAGCAGCTCGTGCGCCTAGCCGCCCTGGACACCCTGCGTGTTGACGTAGAGCGCGTACAGCGACTGGCTGGCTGCCATGAACAGCCGGTTGCGCCGAAGCCCGCCGAAACAGAGGTTGGCGCAGCGCTCCGGGAGCAGGACGCGGCCGATCAGGTTGGCGGATGGATTGAAGATCGAGACGCCGTCCAATCCCTCGCCGCCGCCCCAGCCGCACCAGAGGTTGCCGTCGACGTCGCAACGCATCCCGTCAGGAGATCCGTCGCCGCAATTCACGAACACGCGGTTGTTAGCGAGGGCCGTCCCGCCGCCGACGACGTCGAACACGCGGATCTCACGCGGCACGGCGCCGCTGACGACCACGTACAGCTTCGACTCGTCGGGGCTGAAGCAGAGACCGTTGGGCCGTGGGATGTCGCTCGTGACCGCGGTCACCTCACCGGTCCGGCCGTCGACCCGGTAGACGTTGGTCGGCAGCTCCTGGGTCGCGACGTGTCCCTCGTAGTTTCCGAGGATGCCGAAGGGCGGATCGCTGAACCAGACGGATCCGTCCGACTTGCAGACGACGTCGTTCGGCGAGTTGAGGAGCTTGCCCTGGTAGCGGTCGGCCAGGACCGTGATCGTACCGTCGTGCTCGGTACGTGTCACACGCCTGGCGTCGTGCTCGCAGGACACCAGGCGCCCCTGGCGATCGCGCGTGTTGCCGTTGGTGTTGTTGGACGGCTTGCGGAAGACGCTCACCGCGCCGGTCTCTTCCTCCCACTTCATGACGCGATTGTTTGGAATATCGCTCCAGAGCAGGAAGCGCCCGTCGCCGAACCACACCGGCCCCTCGGCCCACCGGAAGCCCGTCGCGAGACGCTCGACGGCCGCGAGCGCCAGCCTGTACGGGGCGAAGCTCGCATCGAGGACCTGGACGGCTGGATCCGGGTATCGCACGGGGCTGTTGGGCCAGCGGTCCATGAGCTCCTCTCGGTGAGCGGGTGTAGGATTTCGACCGCTCGAAGTCTAACAGGAGACACTGGCTGGACAAGCAGGCGCGCCGCACGGTAGGTTTGACCTCAACCCCCGACCAGGAGAACGCCATGAGCGAGACGCCGAAGCTCCTGCTGCAGAAGGATGGCCCGATCGGCTGGATCATCTTCAACCAGCCCGAGAAACGCAACGCCGTGAGCCTGGAGATGTGGCAACTCATGCCCGACTACGTCCAGGACCTCGCCAACGACGACGCGATCCGGGTCGTCGTGCTGCGTGGCGCGGGCGATCAGGCGTTCGTGGCCGGCGCCGACATCTCGCAGTTCAAGGAACGGCGGCGCAACATGGCCGACCAGGAAGAATACGGCCGGATCTCGGCGCGGGGCCAGGACGCGCTCGGCACCTTGACCAAGCCACTCCTCGCGATGATCCACGGCTACTGCGTCGGCGGCGGCGTCGGCATCGCCATCGGATGCGACATGCGCATCGCCTCGGACGACGCGCGCTTCGGCATCCCGGCGGCGCGGCTGGGGCTCGGTTATCACTACAAGGGCATGGAAAAGCTGATGAAGCTCGTCGGGCCGGCGTACACGAAGGAGATCTTCTTCACCGCCCGCACCGACTTCAGCGCCCAGGACGCGCTGCGCATGGGGCTGGTGAACCAGGTGGTACCCAAGGCGGAGCTCGAGACCTTCACCCGCAACTACGCGCTCACGATGGCCAGGAACGCGCCGCTCACCCTGCGCTCGGCCAAGGCCACCGTCGAGCAGCTCGTGCGCCCCGACGGCGAGCGCGACCTGGCGATGCTCGAGAAGCTCATCGCCGACTGCTTCAACAGCCAGGACTATCAGGAGGGTGTGAAGGCCTTCTCCGAAAAGCGCCGCCCGCAGTTCCAGGGCCGGTGAGCCGAACGGCCTCAGGGACTCGGATGCCGCCCGAGAGCATCAAGATCGACAACGCCCGCTACGTCGTCACTGTCGATCAGGAACGACGGATACTTCAAGACGGCTCGATCCTCATCGAGAACGGCAAGGTGAGCCGCGTGGGCAAGGCGGCGTCGCTGGCGGGGGCGCGGGCCGATCGCGTGATCGACGCGCGCAATCTGGTCGTGACACCGGGCTTCGTCAACGGCCACATGCACATCAGCTACGCGCACGCGGTGCGGGGCATCTTCCCGGACAACCTCGCCAGCCCCCTCGCCTACGTCTTCAAGCTGCAGATGGCGATGACCGAAGAGGAAGAGCACGCCACGACCTTGCTGGGGCTCGTGGAGCTCCTCAAGAGCGGCACGGTCTGCTTCGTCGATCCGGGGAGCACCAAGTTCCCGGACGCGTGCCTGCAGGCGTACGAAGACGCGGGCATCCGCGTGATCCTCGGCGAATGCGTCACCGATCAGGAGGCGCCGTTCCCCCTGCCCCGCTACGCCGCGAGCGATGCCGTCGAGCGCACCGGCGCGTTCATCGACAAATGGCACGGAAAGCTCGACGGGCGGATCCGGGCGTGGGCCATGCCGTTCTCGCCCGAGACGTGCACCGGTGATCTCCTCCGCGCGCTCAAGGGCGTCGCCGACGAGCACGACACGTACCTCACACTCCACCACGGCAGCGGCCCGCAGGCGCGCAAGGACTATCAGGCGCGTCACGGCCGGACTCCGACCGAGTACCTCGAGTCGCTCGGCGTGCTCGGGCCGAACGTGGTCCTGGCGCACTCGCTCGGGGTGGACGACGCCGAGATCGACTGCCTGGCGCGCACCGGCACGAAGGTCGCGATGTGTCCGGTCACCGCCGCGAAGGGCGGCCGCGGCGTCCCCGAGCACGGGCGGATGCCGGAGCTCCTCGCCAGGGGCGTGAAGGTCGCGCTCGGCTGCGACTCGCCCAACAACTCGAACCACCTGGACATCGTGCGCGCCATGAACATGGCGGCGATCCAGTACAAGGACGCGCGCCAGGACACCCGGCTGATCCCGGCCGAGGCGGCCCTGGAGATGGCGACCCTCGTCGGCGCTCAAGCGCTCGGCGTCGACGACGAGATCGGCTCGATCGAGCCCGGCAAGAAGGCCGACCTGGTGCTCTTCGACACGCAGCGGCCCGAGTGGCAGGCCCTCTTCAACCCGATCAACAACCTCGTCTACAACGCCGACGGCCGCAGCGTGCACACGGTCATCGTCGACGGCCGCGTGAGAGTCGACGCCTATCGCCAGACGTTCGTCGACGAGCCGCGGCTCTTCGCCCAGGTGCAGGAGATCGGCGAGAAGCTCCAGCGGCGGACCGGCACCACCTTCCCCCGCTCGCGCTGGCCGATTCTGTAGCTCGAAGCGCTTGAGTCCTACTCCGGCCGAGCGGCGACCGGCCGCCCCACGGTCAGCGCCTCTCGCATCGTCGGGTCGATGTCGTGGTCCTCCTCTCGGGTCAATCCGCGGCGGCCGGGATGCCTCCGCCGAGCTGGCGCGACACCAGGTGAGCGTAGAGATCGCCTCGGGCCAGGAGCTCCGCGTGTCGGCCGACCTCGACCAGGCGGCCGTCGTCGAGCACCACGATCGCGTCGGCGTCGCGCACCGTCGAGAGCCGATGCGCGATCACGAGCGTGGTGCGATCGCGCGCGAGGCGCTCGAGGGCCGCGCGTACGGCGGCTTCGCTGACGGCGTCCAGATGCGAGGTGGCCTCGTCGAGGATCAGCACGGGCGCGTCCTTGAGGAACGCGCGGGCGATCGCGACGCGCTGGCGCTGGCCGCCCGAGAGCTGCGCGCCCCGCTCACCGACGATCGTGTCGAGCCCATCGGGCAAGGCCGCCAGGAGCTCGTCGAGGGCCGCGCGCTCGATGGCGAGGCGCAGTGACGCCTCGTCCGCGTCGGGGCGCGCCAGCAGCACGTTGGCGCGGAGCGTGTCGTTGAAGAGATAGGTGTCCTGCGCAACCAGGGCGATGCGGCGACGAAGCTCGTCCAGCTGATGCTCGCGCAGGTCGTGGCCGAAGAGACGAAGCACGCCCGATTGCGGGTCCCAGAATCTCAAGAGTAGGCTCGCCACCGTCGTCTTGCCCGCGCCCGACGGCCCGACCAGCGCGACCGTGCTGCCGTCGGGGATGCGGAGCGAGACGCCGTCGAGCGCCGGTCGCGTGCGCCCGGGGTACGTGAATCGAACGTCGGCCAGCTCGATGGCGAACTTGCCGCGCACCGGCGCCGCCGGCACGCCCGTGCCGTCGGTCACCGGCACGGGCTCGGCTTCGACGGCGCTCAGCCGACGCGACGCGCCCAGCGTATCGGCGAGCTGCCGGCCGACTTGAGCGACCTCCCACAGCGGAACGAACGCGGATAGCGCCAGAAGCGTGAGCAACGGCAGGCTTGCCGCGTCCATCCGTCCCTGATGCGCGAGCCACGCGCCGGTCGCGATCACTGCGAGGCCGCCGAGGCCCGTGGCCGTCTCCTGGAAAGCGGTCTGGCGGGCGAGATCGCGAAGAAACGGCAGCCGCAAGTCGTAGAAGCGGCGCGCCTTGGCCCCGAGCGCATCGCCCCAGGCACTCACGCGCCGGTAGGCGACGATCTCGGCCAGCCCCTGCACGGTGTCGACGACGTGCGCGTTCAGATCGCCCGAAGCTTCGCGGGCGTGCGAGCCCAGACGGTCGATACGGGTCCGGCCGAGGATCGGCACGAGCGCCGTGTACAGGAGGAACGGCAGGAGCACGAGCACCAGGGCCTCGCCGTACGCGCCGAGCGCCACCAGGACGGCCGCGGGGATCAGCACCGCGACGAATGCCGGCGTGATCGTGTGGGCGAAGAAGTACTCGATCAGCTCGACGTCGTGGGTGGCCGCGCCCACGAGGTCGCCGGAGCGGCGGCGCGTGAGATAGGCGGGCGCGAGCGCGTCGAGCTTGTGGAAGACGGACAGGCGCATGTCGGTGAGCAGCCGGTAGGCGACGTCGTGCGCCAGCCACGATTCGGCCCAGTGGAGGATCCCGGCGAGCGGCGCCACCACGAGCAAACCCACGAGCAGCGGGGCGGAGGGCTCCCCGCGCTTCACGGCGCGGACCGCGAGCGCGCTCAGAACGCCCACGCCGATCAGCGCGGTCACGCGCGTCACCCCCAGCACGAACGTCAGGGTGAGCTGGCCGCGGTAGCCGCGCGTCTTGTCGACGAGCGTGTTGATGACGGCCTTCCAGCCGACTGCGCCGGCGCCGACGATGGCCTCCGGCTCGCTCGCCATCATCTCGTCGGTCGCTTCAGGATCGTCACCGTTCGCGGTCGTCGCGGTCGGTCGAGCCGCCACAGCGACAGCTCCCGCGCCGTCTCGCGCCTGGCCGGCCATGAGCCGCGTGTAGGCGCCGCCGCGCCCGATCAGCTCGGCGTGGGTGCCCTGCTCCACCAGGCACCCCTGGTCGAGCACGAGGATCCGGTCGGCGCCCACGACGCTCGAGAGCCGGTGCGCGAACACGAGCGTGGTGCGGCCCCGCATCAGCCGATCGAGCGCCGACTGGATCAGCGCCTCACTTTCCGCGTCGACCGACGAGAGCGCCTCGTCCAGCACCAGGATGGGCGCGTCGCGCAGGAGCGCGCGCGCGATCGCGATGCGCTGACGCTGACCGCCCGAGAGCCGCACCCCGCGCTCGCCGACGACGGTGTCGTAGCCCTGCGGCAGGCGCAGGATGAACTCCTCCGCGTTCGCCGCGCGGGTGGCCGCCTCGAGCTCGTCGGTGCTCGCGTCGGGTTTGCCCATCCGGATGTTGTCCTCGACGGTGCCGTGGAAGAGCCACGTGTCCTGGCTGACCAGCGCGACGCGACTTCTGATCTGCTCGAGGCTCAGCTCGCGCAGATCGCGACCGCCGATCGTGACCCGGCCGCGGTCCGGATCGTGGAAGCGCAGCAGCAAACGCGCGATCGTCGACTTGCCGGAACCGCTCGGTCCCACGATCGCGACGCGCTCGCCCGGGCGCACCTGGAAGCCCAGCTCCACGTGCGCCGGACGCCGCGCGCCCGGATAGGCGAACGTGACAGCCTCGAAGGCCACGCCTGCGTCGGCCGGCTCGGGGCCGGCCGGGCGGTCGGACACGGCCGGCTTCGCGTCGAGCAGCGCGAAGATCCCCTTGGCCGCGGAGAGACCGAGCATCCCCTGATGGAGCAAGATCCGAAGCTCGCGCAGCGGCCGGAAGACCTCGACGCCGAGCATCAGGATGACCAGGAGCGCGGGCACCGACATGGCGCCGGTGCTGACGCGCCAGGCTCCGAGCGCCAGAGCGCCGGCGGCTCCCACCGCGATGACCGTGTCGGTGATGCCGCGCGCAAGCGTGTTGCTTCCGAGCACCCACATCGTGCTCCGGAAGAGCTCGCGAGCGCGCAGCTCGAGCTGGCGGGCGCGCGCCCCGCTCTGGCCAAAGGCCTTGAGCGTCGCCAGCCCCTGCACCGCGTCGAGGAAGTCGGCGCCGAAGGCCGCGTAAGCGCGATTACGGGCGATGCTCGCCGACCGATCGCGGCCGTGCCAGAGGGCGGGCGCCAGCAGCGCGGTCAAAGCGGCGACCAGCAGCACGAGCGCGACCGGCAAGTCCACGAACGCAACGAACGCGAAGATGAGCAGCGGCGTGATGCCGGACACGAAGAGCTGCGGCAGATACTGGCCGAAGTACGTTTCGAGCTGCTGGACGCCTTCCACGAGGGAAAGCATCACGTCGCCGGTGCGGGCGCGCGCGAAGTGGGCGGGGCCGAGATCGGCGACCTGCGCGTAGAGGATCCGGCGCAGCCGCTCCTGCACCCGGGCCGCCGTATGGTGCGCCACCATCGTGCGCGCGTAGTCGAGCGCGCTCCGGGCCATCAGGGCCAGGGCTGTCAGCGCGATCGCGGGGGTCAGCGAGGCGAGGGATTCGCCGGCCAGCACGCGGCCCAGGAGCCAGCCGAGCAGCGCGAGCCGCGCGATGCCCGCCGCGACGGCGGCGAGCCCGACCAGAACAGTGAAGGCGATCCGACCGCGGACGCCCGACGTGAGCGCCCAGAGCCTCGGGTCCAGGTACACGCCGCTAGCCTAGAGCCTATTCCAGATCTTGGGAAGCGCGAGATGAGCGACCCAGGCAGCAGGCGCTTGCCACCAGAGCTCGAGCCACGTCCGCCGAGGGTCCGCGCGCCCCGCGTCGGTGCCCTGCGTCTGCTGGAACTCCCGGATCATCGAGTTGAGCGCGCCGCGCGTCTCGGCCTCACGGAGCCGGTCCTTGATCAGTTGATGCGCCAGATACTCGTTGTCACACATTTGCGTGTCCCTCCTGGAACGCCAGTCCACCATCCCTGGCTCGGCCGCGGAAGCCGCCAGATGCGGACCACCCCGCTCCGCATTCGGAGCGCGTCCGGCCCTTCGAAGTTGCTAATCTGGCGCGGTGCAGTGGGACGATCTCCGAGTCTTTCTCGCCATCGCCCAGGCCGGCAGCCTGCGGCGCGCCGCTCGTGTGCTCGGCTTCGGCCAGCCCACGGTGATCCGCCACCTGCGCCAGCTCGAGCAGAGCCTGGGCACCCGATTGTTCGAGCGCACCCCGGATGGTCATCGGCTCACGAAGGGTGGCCAGCACCTCATGCCGATGGCTCAGAGCATGGCCGACGCGGCGACCGCGATCGACCGCCGGCGGATGGCCTTCGGCGACGACGGGGGCGGCGTCGTACGGGTGTCCGCGGGAGAATGGCCGGCGCGCTTCCTCGCGCCGCGGCTGGCGAGCTTGAGCAACACCCATCGGGACCTCACCGTCGAGCTGGTGGAGACTCACAGCGAGCCGGATCTGGATCGGCGAGAGGCTGATCTCTTGATTCAGCACGGGCTGCCGGCCCGTGGACACCTCGTTCGCGTCAGTCTCGGCACCATCGAGGCGGCCATCTACGGCGCGGCGAGCCTCGTCGAGGCGCAGCCGACGACGCGGACCGAGGCCCGCTGGCGCTCGTGCGCGTGGGTGGCCTACGACGCGCCGCACGAGTATTTCCGCTCGATGGCCTTCTTGATCGGTCACCTCGGCGATCGGCGCCCGCGGGTCCGCGCCAATCGTTTCTCGCTGCAGCTCGAAGCCATCCGGGCCGGCGCCGGGCTCGGCATCCTGCCCTGCTTCGTCGGCGACCCCGATCCGACGCTCGTGCGGCTCACGGCACCCCTGCCCGAGCTCACCGACCGCTACTGGCTACTCGTTCACCCCGACCTCAAGACCGTCCCGCGCGTGCGGCTTCTGATCGACTGGATCCGCACGGCGTTCAAGGAAGAGAAGTCGATGCTCCAGGGATCGCGCAAGGAGGTGAGCCGTCGATGACCTCGCCGGCTGACGCTCACCTGGATCGACCGCTCCCGGTGACGCGGCGAGCGTCCTGACGATGGACTTCGGGCTCTTCTACTACTGCCAGGGCCGCGGCGTGCCGCACGAGCAGGCGTACGCCGAGATGCTGGACCAGATCGCGCTCGCCGAGACGCTCGGCTTCGGCGAGTGCTGGTTCGCCGAGCATCACTTCACGGACTACTCGCTGCTGCCGAGCCCCAACTTGATGATCGCGGCCGCGCTCCAGCGCACCTCGCGGATGCGCTTCGGCAACTACGTCAATGTCCTCCCCTTCCATCACCCGCTGCGACTGGCGGCCGAGGCGGCCACGCTCGACAACCTCGCGCGCGGGCGGTTCGATTTCGGCATCGGCAAGGGCGTGCGCCCGGGCGAGTTCACCAAGCTCGGCCTCCGCTTCGACGAGGCGCCCGAGATGACGGAGGAGGCCATCGAGATCCTGCTCAAGCTCTGGCGCGAAGACGCCACCGCGCACGACGGACGCTTCTGGCGCTTTCCCGAGCTGAGCCTCCGGCCGCGCGCGTTCCAGCGGCCTCACCCGCCGCTGCACATGGTGGCGAGCCGCCCCGCCTCGGCCGCGCGCGTCGGCGCGCGGGGCTGGCCGGTCGCGATGCACTTCACGCCGACCGACGTGGTCGCGCGCTGCGTGGAGGAATATCGCACGGCGGTCGCCGCGCGCACGGAACCTGCCGGCGAGGGACCGTATCGACCCCGTCTCTTGCTCTGCCGCGAGACGTACGTCGCCGAGACCGCGGCGACGGCGCGCGCCGAGGGCGCGCTGGCCCTCCAGGGTTTCTGGTATCTCTCGTCCCTGGCGGCGCCGCCGCTCCCGAGCGAGTTCTCAGACGTACGGCTGAAGGAGCTGACCGGCCGCGTGTGGGGCGGACGGACCTACGACGAGCTCGCCGCGATGGGCGGCATGCTGATCGGCTCCCCGGACGAAGTGGCCGAGAAGGTCGCGGGGCTGGAGGCGATCGGCGTCGACACGCTCCTGCTGGTGTGTAGCTTCGGCGGCCTCTCGCACGCGCAGGTGTGCCGCTCGCTCGAGCTATTCGCCGCGTCGGCGATCCGCCCGCGTCAGGACCGGCCGACGTAACGCGTGATGTGGTACGGCGTGTGGGCGAGGCCGGGACAGAATCGGCCGACGACCGCCGCGAGCCGCTCGTAAAGCTCCTTGCCCGGCGCATTGAGCCGCGCCAGGCGCTCGCGCGCGGCCTCGGCCTCACGGGCGAGCGCGGCGACGTCGATCGTCGTCAGCCGCCGATCGCGCACGACCATCCGACCGCCGATCATCACGTGGGTCACCGCACCGCCGTCCTCGGTGTGGACGAGCTGATTGGTCGGATCGTTGAGCGGGATCCAGTTGACATGGCCTAGGTCGAGAAACACGATGTCCGCCTTGTAGCCCGGCGCTAGTCGGCCGATCAGGCCGTGGAATCCGAGCGCCCGGGCGCTGCCTTCCGTGGCCGCGAGCGCCACCTCGTCCGTGGTCACCCAGCGCTCGACGTCCGGGCGCTGTGCCTTCGAGACGAACGAGGCCAGGCGCATCGACTCGTACATGTTCAGGTTGTCCGAGCAGTTGGCGCCGTCGGTGCCGATGCCGACGTTCACGCGACGCTCGAGCATCGCCCGCATGTCCGCCAGACCGTTTCCGAGTCGCATGTTGCTGCCGGGATTGTGGGCCACGGACGCGCCACGATCGCCGAGCCGCCGCATGTCGTCCTCATCGAGCCACACGCCGTGGGCGACGGTGAAGCGCTCGCCGACCACGCCGAGGTCGTCGAGGTGCGCGGTGAGCGTCTTGCCGTAGCGCTGCAGCCCCACGACCGCCTGCACCTTGGACTCGGCGACGTGGGTGTGCAGGCCGACGCCGTGCTCGGCGGCCAGCGCCACGCAGGCGCGGATGAACTCGTCCGAGCAGTGGTGCGGGATCGTCGGCGCGACCGCCAGCCGGACCTGATCCCGGTCGAGCTTCCACCCGGAGAGCGCTCGCCGCATGTTGTCGACGCTGGTCTTCCACGGCGCCGGGCGGAGCTTCTCGACGTCGTGCTGCAGCGGGGGCGGCAGGACGTCCATCAGGCCGGGAATCGCTTCGTAGAACGACCGATCGGCGACCATCGGGGCCACGACCGCGCGCATGCCGACCGCCGCGTACGCGCTGCCGACCGCCTCCAGCCCCTCGGGGGTCGGCGCCGGGAACTCGAGCGGCAGATCGTAGCTGGCCGTGCAGCCCTTCAGCACCATCTCGGCGGCGCCGAGCTTGGCGCTGAGATGCTTGTCCTCGAGCGTGCGGCCGCTGCTGATCCACGACCCGGCGGTGAGCAGGAGCTCGAGGGTCCAGCGATCACCCATGCCCTTGGCGAGGTTGCCGTGGGCGTGCGTGTGGGCGTTGATCAGGCCGGGATGGAGCAGCGTGCCCCGCGCGTCGAGGAGGGTCGCGTCCGGCGGCGCCGGCAATCCGGGAGCGCCGATCTCGCTGATGGTGTCGCCGGTGACCAGGATGTCGGCGGCATCCGCGCGATGGGCGCGAACGTCGAGCACACGGCCGCCTCGAATGATCGTCGCCACCAGACCTCCCGATTCGCTCAGCGGCGAGCTTTCGCGTCCTGGATCGCGCGCCAGACGCGCGCGGCCGTCACCGGCATGTCGAGGTGCCGTACGCCGAGCGGCGCTAGCGCATCGTTGACCGCGTTCAGGAGCGCGGGCAGTGCGCCCACGGTCCCGGCCTCGCCCACCCCCTTGGCGCCGAGCGGATTGACCTCGGTCGGCACCTCGTGGGAATCGACGTCGAAGGCGGGCATGTCGTCGGCGCGCGGCATCGCGTAGTCCATGAAGGAGCCCGCGAGCAGCTGGCCCGTCGTGGGCTCGTACGTGAGCTCCTCGTAGAGTCCCTGACCGAGCCCCTGGACCACGCCGCCGTGGATCTGTCCCTTCACGAGCATCGGGTTCACCATGCGCCCGACGTCGTCGACGACGGTGTGGCGCACGACCCGCACGGCACCGGTCTCCTCGTCGATCTCGACCTCGCAGATCTGCGATCCGTTGGGGAACGTGACGGCCGACGGCGTGAACGACGCCTCTTCGCTGAAGCCCGGCTCCATCCCCTTCGGGAGCTGGCGCGGCACGTACGCGGCGCGGGCGACGTTGGCGAACGTCACACCCTTGTCCGTACCCTTCACCGTGAACTTCCCATCCTGGTGGACCACGTCTTCCGGAGCGGCCTCCAGCAGACGCGCCGCGATTTTCCGCCCGTGGTCGATGATCTTCTCGGTCGCGCGCGTCACCGCCGAGCCACCGACCGTGAGGGCGCCCGAGCCGCCGTTGCCGCGCCCGGCGCCGAGCAAGTCGCTATCGCCCCAGAACACCTGGATGCGCTCGGGCGGCACACCGAGCTTCTCGCTGACGATCTGGGCGAAGGCCGTCTCGTTGCCCTGGCCCATCGACGTCGACCCGGCGAACAACGACACGGAGCCGTCGGCGTTGACCCTGAGCTCGGCGGTGTCAGGATTCATCGCGGTGTAGGGACCGCCCGCGACCTCGATCGGATTGGCGATACCCAGGCCGCGCAGCTTGCCTTGCTTGCGCGCCTCGGCGCGCCTCTTCTCGAAGCCGGCACGGTCGGCCAGGCTCAGCGCCATGTCCATGCCGCGCCCGAACTCGCCGCAGTCGTAGGTGAAGACGAGCCCGGTCTTGAACGGCATCGCGGCGGCCGGGATCAGATTGCGTCGGCGCAGCTCGATCGGGTCGATCTTGAGCTCCATGGCCGCCACGTCGATGACGCGCTCGATCGCGTACGTCGCCTCCGGGCGGCCGGCGCCGCGGTAAGGCCCGGTCGGCGTCGTGTTCGAGAACACGCCGGTCGTCTGCACGTGGATCGCGGGCGTGGTGTAGACTCCGGCGATCCCGCCGACGTTGTTGGTGCCCGGGCCAGCGCTCCGCGGCGTGAGATAGGCGCCGACGTTCAGGTTGATGGCCACGCGCAGCGCCAGGAACTTTCCGCTGGCGTCCAGCGCCAGCTCGGCCGTCGAGACGTTGTCGCGCCCGTGCTCGTCGGTCACGAAGCCTTCCCGCCGATCGGACGTCCACTTGACCGGCCGGCCCAGTCGCTTCGCGGCCCACAGCACCAGCACGACCTCCGGATAGACGCCACTCTTCATCCCGAAGCTGCCACCCACCTCGCCGGTGACCACGCGCAGGTGGCTCTGCGGAATCTTGAAGACTTGATCCGCCAGCAAGGTGCGCAGGCCGTGAGGCGCCTGAATGCCCGTGTGGAGCGTGTAGCGGCCGGTGCGCCGGTCCCACTCGCCCACCGCGCCGCGCGGTTCCATCGGCGCGGCGGCCACGCGCGTCACGACGTAGTCGAGCTTGATGACGTGAGCGGCGCCCGCGATGCCACGCGCCGTCTCGTCCTTCTTGCCCGCCTCCCAGACGAACGCGATGTTGTCCGGCACCTCCGCCCACACCGCCGGCGCGCCAGCCCGCATGGCGTCGGCCGTCGCGGCGACGGCCGGCAGGGGCGCGTAGTCGATCGCAACCAACTCGGCCGCGTCGACGGCCTGCTCGATCGTCTGGGCGACGACGAGCGCCACCGGGTCACCGACGTGACGGACGCGATTGCGAACCAGCGCCGGCCGAGGCGTCGCGAACGCCGGCGAGCCATCGCGCCGCTTGCGGGACTTGTCGGTCGGCAGGTCGCCGAGCCCGTCGGCGGCGAGGTCGGCGCCCGTGAGCACGGCCAGAACGCCGCTCGCCTTGCCGGCCGCCGACGTATCGATGGAACGGATCGACGCGTGCGCGTGCGGAGTGCGAACGACGAAGGCGTACGCCTGGTGCGGCAGGTTCACATCGTCGGCGTAGCGACCGAACCCCTGGAGCAGGCGAGGATCCTCGATGCGGCGCACCGACTGCCCGACACCGAATTTTTCGACGGTCACCGGATTAGCCATGATGCTGCGGGAGTATACGCGAGGTGGTGCGATGCAAGAAAGCCCATGGCAACACCCTGGTGGTGACACTCCTGCGCAACTGGCTCGACAAGTACTTCCCGGTCTCGCCCCGCTCGCGATGAGCGAGCCGTCCCGCGCCGCGGCGGCCGCGACCGTCACGGCCGCCGCGCTCCATCGATTTACGCGGGACGTGTTCGTGCGAGCCGGGATGGCGGAGACGGACGCGGCGATCGTGGCCGACGTGCTGGTCTGGGCCGATCTGCGCGGCGCGGACTCGCACGGCGTCTCGCGGATCACCATGTATCTGCGGCTCATCGACGACGGCGACATGAACCTGACGCCATCGATCAAGATCCGCACGGAGACTTCGGATCGATCTGCGCCGGTTCGGCGACCCGGAGGCGTTCCGATCCGAGGTCGACCGCGTGATCGCGGCGTTGAAGGCCTTGCCTCAGGCCCCCGGCGTTCTCGAGGTCCTCAGGCCCGGCGAGCGCGGCCACCGCACGCTCGCGGCCCGCACGCGCGACGGCATCCCGCTGCCGCGGGCGATCGTCGACGAGCTGCGCGGCGTGGCGGCCCGCTTCGGCCTGACGAGCTTCCCGTCAGCGCGTTAGCGCCTCGAGGTTCTGGACGTTGATGGGCTTGCCGTTCGCGAACGCCAGGATCTGTTCGAAGATCCCGGTGAACATGTGCTCGAGGCCGTCGCGCTCGACGTAGCCGAGGTGCGGCGCGCAGATGACGTTGTCCATCGACAGGAGCGGATGCCGGCCGCCGAGCAGATGAGCGCCGTCGACTTCATGCGCGCGAGATCGGCGGCCGAGACGATCCCGCGGGTCGCGTCGATCAGTCGAAGGTGCAGCGACAGCACGTCGGACTCGGCGAAGAGCGCCTCCTTGCTCGCGGCGACCGTGAAGCCGTCGGCGCGCGCCTGGGTGACGGAATTCTCGCGGCCCCAGGCGAGCACGTTCATGCCGAAGGCCTTGCCGTAGCCCGCGACGACGGCGCCGATCTTGCCGTAGCCGTAGATCCCGAGCGTCTTGCCGCGCAGGCCGATCCCGATCGGATAGGCCTGCCACTTGCCGGCTCTGAGCGCGTTCATCTCCTGAGGGATCCGGCGGAAGGCCGCGATGACCAGTCCCCACGTGAGCTCGGCGGTCGCGTACGACGGCCGGCCGGGACCGGTGTGCGAGCACACGACGACCCCGCGCCGCGTGCACGCCTTGACGTCGATGTGGGGAAAGACCCCGGCCTGGCTGATCAGCCGGAGCTTGTCCAGGCGCTCGAGCAGCGGCGCGGGGATCGGTGTGCGCTCGCGGATCAGCACCAGCGCCTCGGTGTCCTCGAGCCGTCCCGCGAGCGTGTCGACGTCCTTGGTGTGGTCGTTCCAGATCGTCACCTTGTGGCCGGCGACC
>WNGJ01000492.1_pt1 | contig 35932 bp, 30 predicted proteins | sample 5400611 | NCBI WGS metagenome assembly WNGJ01 (sample SAMN13153375, study PRJNA577476) | soil metagenome | isolation source: 40 cm soil or saprolite under Garry oak tree replicate 1 | place: USA:California | collected 2016-06-15
CGTTTTGGAGAAGTGTTGCCCATTGTCCATGCTGATTTCCAGGCCCCGGGGTCCGAGCTCAGGCACATACACATAGACCTCGCCAGGTGTTTCGTTACCGGGCGCGACTACAAAGAGGGATGTGGTGGTCAGGCTGGTCACCGGGATGGAGAGCTTCCAGGTGCGCCCCTGGTCAGCACTGGTATAGAGTCCAACAATCCCCGTGTGCGAGATGATAGATGGCAATGTCAGTACATATAGCCTCTGTGGATTTAGTGGGCTGATCACCAGTGCATAGGTCATCAGCCCGTCCATGAGTTGATGTGGGCCACCGGCCACTTCTTGCCAGGTGGTGCCGTTATCCTGTGATCGAAAAAGCCCATAATGCGTTGCCAGGATAAGCACATGGTTCGGTAGTACCAGCAAAGAATGCACATGATTGGCCGCAACACCAAAGCCGTTGACGGGCGCGGGCGTTGGACTCGCCGCCTGTTGCGTAGCGCCGGTGCCGCTGGTGCAGGCCACAAGCAGCAGCGCAATCAGGCCTGCTAGCAGAGTATGTATGAAATATAGAGCAAGCCTGGATGTAGAGAAAGAGCGAACCATGTTGTAACCTCGTGACCAGAAAAATTTACAGACCCTGATCCTATTATACTTCGTAACTATGCAGCAGGGGGTTCCAAGGGGCCTGCAAGGCCCCTTGGCGGGGTGCGGGGCAAGGAAGCCTGGGGGGCTTCCAGGGACCGCCCTTCTCCCTCACCCCGCCGCCGGAGGCGGTGCAAGAGAAAGGAGACCTGAATAGTTACTATAGTTCTATATGATGCCATCAGTAGTATCAGACGATTCTGATCTCATAAAAGTTCTATAATGTGCCCTTATTGCCCCAAAACTTGTATCAAAACGGGGTCACCAGTTTGACCTTTGCCTCGTGCAGGGTATTATCAGGGGTGCGTATCTGGATGCGTATCTGCCAGTCTCCAGCCATAGCCAGGTCGCCCGAGGCGCTGAAATGCCCTTTGCCATCGGGCAACAAATTCACTGTATCAGTCCCCATATCCATATCGAGCATCGTCGTGTATAGCGAAACACCTATATTTGTTTCAGCTTTACCTGTGCTGGTGTCTACAACGCTTACAGTAAACACATTGGTGCCAAAACGATTAGGGTTGACCGTCAGAGTGGCCGTGAACTTATTGTCAGTTGTGCGTACCGAAGCGGTAAAGGGTTGAGGTTTGGTCCCTGTTTGTTGCTGCTGTTGCTGCGCCGGACTGGTGGGCAACAGCGTGCCCCCGAACACATTTAGCAAGCCAACGCAGACCAGTACACCCACGCCCAGCAATGGTTCCCAGCGCAGTACTGTAGAGAGACGCCGGGTCTTTTTAGTCAGTCGCCCATCGCGCAGTTTCACCTGCTGCGCAATCAGCTTTGTGGCGTGGCCTGGTTCCGTGGTCGTTGTTGATGCCTGTTGCGCAGCAAGCCGTGGCGTACGATTCTGATCCGCTGCTTCCAGGGCCTGGGCAGCCTTTAAACGTTCAGCCATATAGCTGTACTTCTTATACTCTTTTTTCACACGCGGGCGCAGCAGGCCAACGTGGTAAGCGCTGGTCAAGAGTAGTCCACCTACCAGCAAAATTTTGACTAACAGCGTGCGTCCATAGGCAGTGGTGAGAAACTGCGCCCACGAAGTCAGGTGAAATGTGGCGTTGAATGGCCCCGTTACTGCCATGATCAGTACACCTGCTATAGCCAGGGGAGAAAAGTAAGGGAGCACGGTAGTCAATGAGCGTGCTTGCTCCGCTATTGGTCTGCGCCGCAGCACCGGCAGGTAGGTAGTTGCGATGTAGAGCATGCCGCCCACCCACAGCGCCGCCGCCAGCAGGTGCAGCCAATCTACCACGATGGCATAGCCCACGATGTTAGCGCTGACGGCTGCCGCGTGACCGGACATCGTAATAGCGATGAACAGGGCAGAGCCGAGCAACAGGTTTGCCAGGGGCAGTAATGTATTGACGAGGCGTGGACGCTGCTTGCTCAATAGCATATACAGTGCCAGCATGATTGCCACGATGATGATAGACTCGCGCACCAGCCAGTACGTGCCGAAACGCCCGCTGGTAGCCAGCTCTGCAAGTAACGAGGGTGCTAACGCTGAGCCAAAATTGCCGCCCGCCAGATTGAGCGCCTGTCCCACCAGCACGCCTACGTTAGCAAGCAGGAGTACAACCAGTGTAGGCAGCGAAAAACGCCGCTCAAAGCGCTGCTGTACCTGTTCGTTTACCGGCTTCTCTGCTGCGTGCTTTTCTGCCGAGAACGAGAGCACAAAGTTTGTCCAGAGTTGCGCTCCTACCCAGAAAACCGCTCCCAGTTCGACGAGCGTAACCATGACCAGGTTAAAAAACGTCGGGCCATCGAGTTGCCCGCTAGAGGCGCTGGTGGGATTACCGCCGCCGAGTACATTCGTTCCCGGATTTGAGCCTGGATTTAAGGTGGGTACGGTACCATTTGGCCCGGCAATGCTGAAAATAAAAGAACCCTGGAGAATATGGCCATCGACGGCGGAGTCTGTGCGGTAGACCACAATATAGACTGCCGGTGGCAGGTTGGACTGGAGTGTAAGGTCCATCTCTGTTGAGTCATTAGGCGAAACATGGGCATCTTGATTATCAACGCGCTTGTTTTGCGCATTGATCACCACAGCAGTGCTGAAAGCAGGATTCAGTGCTTCGCTGAACCACATGTGTACCTGCTGCGGGGCTATACTCAACACCGAATCTGCCGCGGGGTTAGACCGCAGCAGGATGGCATGCGCGCTTGCCACGGCGGGAAAAAATAGTGTCAGGCCTATTGCAAGCGGCAAGGCTAGCAGTAAAAACCGTCTCGTTGTAAATCTATGCAAAAAAGATTTCATATGCTTATCCATTCCACAACCTATTTTAACGTCAAATCTCATCTTCTGCTAGTGGAATCAGTCCATGCCGGATGGCAAAACGCACCAGTTTTGTGATATCGTGCAGGCCGAGCTTCTCCATTACGTTAGCCCGGTGCGCCTGTATCGTTTTGATACTTAGCACCAACCGGTCCGCGATTTCCTGGTTTGTGCGCCCTTCGGCTACCAATTTCAATACCTCTATCTCGCGCGGGGTCAAGGCCTGCAGTTCCTGTGCAATGCTTGAAGTTTTGCCTCTCTCTTCCCGGCGCGATGTTGGGGTTGTAACCGCTACATCTGCCACGTAGGCCCGTATAAGGGCTTTTGCCAGGCCCGGATAGAGAAATGCGCCGCCGTGTGCTACTTCGCGAATTGCCATATGCAGTTCGGTTGGTGCGGCTTTCTTCACAAGGTAGCCCGCTGCACCCATGCGCAGCGCTTGCAGGAAATATTCTTCACTTTCATGCATGGTCAGGAACAGTACCTGTGCGGCCGGCTGCCGGCTGCGCATAATCCGGCAGGCCTGCAGTCCGTCCATTTCGGGCATCGTAATATCCATCACTACAACATCCGGCTGAAGCTCTTGTGCCATTTCTACCGCTTCCTGTCCTGTGCGTGCCTCGCCTGCAACCTGCATATCCGGTTGTAAGCCGAGCAGCATCTTGAGACCATGGCGCAGAATATCGTGATCGTCGGCAAGCAACACACGAATAGGAGCAGTAAGATTGGATTCATCAGGCATATGCTACGTCCTTCGTGTGAGCTATAGACATAGGCAAGGTGACCTCTATGTTTGTCCCTTGCCCTGGCTCGGACTGAATAGTAATTTTGCCTTCCAGTAGAGCTGCTCGTTCACGCATCCCCAAGATTCCCAATCCTGCGCGTTGACGGGAGGGATCATAACCACGGCCATCGTCACGGACTTGTAAGTGGATAGACTGCCGGTCATAACGGAGTGAGATAGCCACTTTTTGTGCATGCGCATGTCGCGCTGCATTGGTGAGGCATTCCTGTGCGATACGAAATAGTGTCGTTTCGTAGAGTTCGGGCGGATAAAGCTCGCTTGAGATATGCTCTACGCCTTCCATCTTTAATTCTACAGGCAAGTGTAATCGTTGGCGACTATCCTCTGCTAACCAGCGAAACGCTGCCTGCAGACCAAGGTCGTCCAGCACACCCGGTCGCAGTTGCAGGGCCAGAGTGCGAATGTTTTCCAGTGTACCTTGCGTCAACTGTGCCAGGTACTGCAAGCTGCCATGCAGTTGTGCGCGTAGCTCTTCGGTGATCGCTGTTCCAGGCGAGCTCTGGAGAGACTGGTTAAGAATCTCTGTGTGGATCAGGAGCGCTGTGAGATTTTGACTGCTCTCATCGTGTAGTTCACGCGCGAGACGGCGGCGCTCCTCTTCCTGCGCCTGCAGGATCAACACCGCCTGTTCGCGTCTTGCTTTTTCCAACTGGTCAAGCATACTGTTGAAAGCACGCGCAAGTTCGCCGATTTCTGAGTCAGAAGGAGTAGCGACTGCACGAGTATCAGTTTCACCCGCGCTCACTGCCCGGATTGTGCGCAATAAGCCGAAAAGCGGGCGAAAGCTGGCACGCAGCAGTAAGACGTTGATCAGCAGGCTAAGCAATGTGGCAACGACGATGAAAGCGGTATCGATCAGGTAATGGTGGGCCTCTAGATTGTGGCTTGTTACCCAAAGACCTGCTAACGCCAGGACAAGCAGCATCAGGCTATTGGCAAGGATGACTTTCTCAAATAGCGAAAGCCGCCATCTACGCATTTGACGCTCATAAAAACGGGCAACTCTTGACACATCCATGGCACACTTCCTGCTGTGGTAATATCGCCGGTAATTCGATTTAACTATAATTCCGGTGACCTGATGCGTCAAGAGCTATAAACTGAACAACTGCCATGCATCAGAGTTGTTAGTGCCGGGTTGTACCTGCACGAGCAGCGTTTGTTGCATATCGTCAAAACCATTGGCATGAGCCACAATACGAATCTCCCACGGGCCGGCCATAGAGAGCTGCAGTTGTGTTGCGTAGTTGCCCTTACCCAGGGGCACAACGCGAATTTGCTTCGTTGCCATTTGCATATTGGTCATCCAGGCGCTCGGGATAACCTGGGCCTGCTCAATGGGCACACCCTGGGGATCGGTCAGGTGTAGCTCCAGGGTCGTGAACCCACTTGCAACAGGAGATGTTTGATCGATATGCACTTGCATAATGGCAGGGTCGTGCATTTTGACTGCCGCTGCGAAGATCAGCACACCAATACAGCATAAAGCCAGCAAGCACCAGAAAAATGGTCTGACGCGCATACGTGTGCTCTGCTCCTTCCTGATGAGTGCCTGATCTTCGCTCCGTTGACTATGGACGCTTGCTAGCTTCTTCCTCTTCTTGCTGCGTTATGCTTTTGCGCAAGGAGCTGACAGAAGAAGCAGGAGTAGTGGAGGCACCGCGTCGACCCAGGCCCAAACCACCACCCAGGCCAATCACCAGGGCGAGCACGCCCACCACGATGGGCACCCAGACCGGTACGCCGCCTGAACCACTTGTCGTTGATGTTGACGGTGTAGTGCCCGAGCTTGATGATGTTGTTGCTACCGGGGAGGGTGACGCAACTGCGGCTGCATTCACGGTGAAGACAAAGGCTCCCTGGTCGGGGTCGCCGTCTTCAGCCGAGACGGTAATCCAGCGCACGACATAGATTCCGTGTAGGTTAGCAGGGTCAGGCTTGATGGTGATGGACATCTCCCTTGGATTGGTAAGAGATACCTTTGCATTGCCCTGGCTGATCAGATCGCCGGCTGGACTATAAACGAACAGGTTGCTCTTGCTGGGGGTGGGATTGATATTCTCAAGGGTAAAAACCGTCACGGTTGCCGGTGCCTGTGAAACGGTTGAACCAATGGCCGGTATGGCTTTGTTCACTTTTGCATGCGCAGGATAATTAGCGTGCGCAGAAGCTATTCCCATCATCACAAAAAAAAGCCCCAGGCTGAGTAAAAGCGCAGTTAGTAGCTGTACGCGTCGATGTAGTGTACTCATCATACTTCACTCACCTTCTCTCAAAATACGGGCAAGCAGGGTTGCCCTGCTTATTGCATAAGAATGCGAGCGTAGTATATCCCATGTGATAAAAGATGCCTATTAGGATGAATCCCTATTTTATACCCTAGGGTAATTAAAGTTACACCGTCCGTTTGCTATTTTCTTCGCTTTACTTTCCGGCGTCTGCTTCCGTTCAGGTTTGACAGATTACTAGTAGTGTACGATAGTATTGGTAAGACAATAAGAATGCGTTATACTTAATTCGTTCGATTTCTACACGGTTGGAGGAAAAGAATGAGTCAACCAGAATTGGAACCCACGCCAGTAACGTTCAATATCACGATTGCTGACGCTTCCAACTTGACTATACATCATGTGAATGCGTTGGGCCTTCGTACAGGTAGTGATGAGTTTTACTTTACTTTGGGCGTCGTTATGCCTCCCGATCAGGCAGAGATAGCAGCAGCAACGGAAGCCGGTCATCTAGTCGCCCAACCTGTTTTTCGTTTCGCTATATCGCGTAACACAATGGAAAAGTTTCTTGCCGTTATGGCAGACCAGTACGATCAGCAGACAACGGCAATTAAGCAGCTGCACAGCCTTAGTGAAAAGACAAGCAAAGAAGAGGTAAGCGGAGATGAATAGTCCTATTGTCACGTCTAGCGCTCGCTCCTTGGGATCGACATCGGATTATACAGTACTTGGGCCCACGGGCGCAGAAGCGATACCCTTTGGCCCAACTTACAAGTTGTCTTCCTCTTGGAGAAAGTTCATTCACACATCAACACAACGACCAGCATCCCAAGCTGCCGTGACGTTTGTCATTATCGGAACAGAGAGAACTACAACTGAAGGGTCAATCGTTCTCAAACCAACACCAACGCCAAGAGATCCGTTGAGCGGCCCGTTGTTCCAAGTAGCAGGAATGTTTGCGATTGGCGAGCCAGGTTGGGCGGACAAACACGATGAGTACTTAGCGGAGACGTATCTAGAGAACCATGCCGACAGCAAGTGATTTATTCATCGATACTTCTGGATGGGCATACTATTTTGATCGCAAGGATCCTCTTAATTCTGTGGTAGTGAGTCTTGTGAAACAGGCGGTAATCCATCGGCGGCGGTTGGTCACGACCAACTACATCATTACTGAGCTGGTTGCGCTACTGTCAAGTCGCTATCATCAGCCGCGCCAGCAGGTGATCAAAGCTATCAAAGCGGTCAAAATGGATGCTTCGGTCGAGGTAGTGTATATTGAGAGATCAATAGACGATGAGGCGTGGGCACTGCTTGAGGCTCGTCTCGACAAAGAATGGTCATTAGTGGATGCCAGCAGTTTTATTGTCATGCAACGTTTTGGTATGAAAGAGGCGCTTACGACCGATCATCATTTTACCCAGGCAGGCTTTGCACGAGTTCCGAGAATATAGGCCCGGTTGAAAGCGAACAAGCATCTTATAATGACCCATCTCATTCACGAGCACACGCCCATTCCCTCAGTCAGTCAGTATTTGCCATGAGCTGCCATCATCAGTACTGTATACTACTTCAGCCGGGAGAAAAAATCCCGCATAGAGATGGCCAGGATGCTTCGGATCAACTACCAGCGCGATCATATCTCCGCGGTCGAAGCGCCATTGGTGTTTCCAGGTTGTTCCACTATCAGCCGAGAGCCACAGGTCCTGCCCTGCTAGTGCATAGAGCGCACGGCCTGTCGCATCGCTAACAAGGCGCGTTGGCGGAGTCGCCATGGGCAGGTTAGTCAACTGTATCATCTGTGTGCTCCCTGCATACCAGCGATATATTCCCTGGTCAGTGGCGCAGAAGACAAGACGGGGCGTAGAATTGGAGGCTGCTATGCTATATACATTTCCTTTTACAGTAGCGCTGCGGTTCCAGTGACTTCCATCATCTCGACTCTCGTAGAGCCCTTGATCACCGCCGAGTAGTAAATGATTGGGATTAGCAGGGTCGGTCAGCAGGGAAGGTGTTTGCATGTTTGACAGCGTCCCACTGGTGATGGGATACCAATGGGCACCCAGATCGCGCGTCTCGAACCAGCCTGCGTAATTATAGAAAGCATAGAATTTGCCCTCGCTTGCTGTACCCGCTTTGATCGTATAAGGATAGGCCGATGCTGGCAAACCGCCTGGAGCGCTGGCATGCCAGGTTGTACCCCCATCCTTGCTGAAATAGACACCGGAGTGTACTCCTACGCCGCTGACAGGAATAGCCATCACTCCCAGGACATCCGGGTTGGCGGGGCTGACGGCAATAACGGTAATCATCATCGTATCCAGCACACCGTGTGGCTGAGGCCAGGTATGCCCACTATCAGTGCTGGTGAACATGCCAAAATGCGTTCCCAGATAGAGCACTCCGGGACGCCCTCCCAGGGCTACGGTGTGCAAATGAGTATGCGAGTTTGAGAGTGGGCGACCTGCCGAGCTGGGATTGGTGCTGTTAATACTATTATTGATTAGCTGCCAGCCGATCAATACAGCAGCGATGAGTACGACGACCATCAAAGGTCGTAAAAAGCGTCTTCGTGTTACAGGTGTTGCCTTCTTCGCTGTTGGAGGCAAAGGCGATTTTGTTGTTGACATATATGTATGTTGTGTACTCTGAATTAAAGATGTGAAATAATGTTCCTGCTAATAATTTAAGCCGTTAAGTCAATAGGGTTTTGCCTCTAGTTACGGGCAGCGTATCCATCTCTAAGGGTTGGATACAAGGGAACAAAAAAGAGATCTGAAGAGTTTCCTTTCATCCCAGGACCCGCGCCATCCCGCAGCGTGAGAGATAGAAGACAAGACCGACTCACCATCTACGGCCTAACTGCACAGCCTCTTGGGATAGCGGTTTCTCCCTCACTGCGCTTTTACCACCATGCTCGTTTCCCCTTTCCCTTTCAGGATCAGGTAAGGTGGCGTTTTAACCACTTTCACCTCAGTGGTACTGAACTCCTTCAGCAAGAACGATTAAAGCACATCGGCGCACTGGGAGGCTGCGCGCTCCCTCGCACTTGATCTACTGAACATCAACCCTTAGAGATGGATACGCTGCCAGGCTTTACAGGCCCTTGCAAACGTAATTGTCTTCATGTACAATCAGTTCAGGTTTTTGATTTATTTCCTTTAGGATATTTGTTCCATGTCTGGAATGGCGATTGAAGTCGTAATGCTCCATTTTCAGGGAACAGGTCACCTTGATGGACAACTGGTTATACATGAGGTCTGGCTATTCAGCGAAAATTCACAGGAACCAGATAGGGCTACTTCGTACAGAAAGTCAAGCAGGTAACACTTCTCTGAGGGAACTGTCGAAGTACCATATACCTGATACTGATAGATACGGGGTATTCTAAGATGGCTGCAGACCTGATAAATGAAGGTTTTAGTGACGATTTGGAAGAAAAGCTTTTCCGGCTAAGAGCAGGCGAACCTCTTCGTGTGCTGGACTTATTCTCTGGCTGTGGAGGGATGTCGCTGGGTCTGAAGCGAGCCGAGTACACCATTCTTGGCGGTGTGGAGATCAACCAGCAAGCTGTAAATACGTATGCCAGGAATCTTTTCAAAGGCGCAGATGAGAAAACTTTTGAACTTCATAATACTCCGCGTGATATTACCGACTTCACTCCAGAACAATTTTTGCGTGAGATTCTGCGGAAAGAGCATCCTGAGAATCTTGTTGATGTGATTGTTGGAGGTCCTCCCTGTCAGGCATTCTCACGAATTGGTCGTGCGAAGTTACGGGCTGTGAGACGGAATCCTGAAGCATATCTTGTTGACGAGCGTTCCAGCCTCTACCTCCATTACCTGGCCTATGTGGACTTCTTTCGGCCTCTTGCCGTGCTTATGGAGAACGTCCCGGACGTTATGAATTATGGGGGGACAAATGTTGCTGAAGAAATCGCCGCCTCTCTGGAGGAGATGGGATACCGCTGTTGTTATACCATTTTAAACACTGCTCATTACGGCGTCCCTCAATTACGACAGCGTTTCTATCTCATAGCGATTCTGGATGCTCTGTGTATCGAACCCTGCTTCCCTGAGCCAACTTACTATATTCGGGTACCTTCTGGTTATGAATCAGCCCATTCTGTTGCACTGAATACAATAGAGCGGGATTTATTTCATTCCGTCAGGTATATCGGCCATCCACTGCCTGCGAAAACTTTGCCCGCTGCTGTGTCTGTGCGTGAGGCACTGGCTGATCTTCCTCCTATCACTGCACATCTACAGGGGCAGGTAGTGCAAGGTGCCAGAAAATTCGATACACTGGCTCACTATGTTCAGGATATCGAGCTTTCTACATATGCGCGCAAAATGCGTGAATGGCCAGGATTTGAGTCTCATGAAGGTGTATGGGATCACGTTACACGTTATCTCCCTCGTGATTACCCAATTTTTCAGCGCATGCAGTTCGATGATCAATATCCACAGGCTCACAGGATCGCGTGGGAGCTGTTCCAGGAGAAGCTCAGGAAATACCAGGAGCAGCTTGGCATGGAAATCGCTGAAGATTCGCAGGTATATCAGGACCTCTTAAAGAAGATAGTACCACCGTATAAGGTAGACAGATTTCCTAATAAGTGGTGGAAACTCAATCCAGATCAGCCATCACGTACCTTGACCGCCCATATGGGAAAAGACACCTATTCCCACATCCACTACGATTCCGACCAGGCTCGCGTGATTTCTGTTCGTGAAGCAGCCCGGTTGCAGTCTTTCCCCGATGGTTTCCAGTTTGCAGGGGCTATGAATTCTGCTTTCACACAGATCGGGAATGCTGTTGCTCCTCTCCAGGCATATGCACTGGGCAGGCATATCAGACAGCTTCTGCTTACAGCAGCAGGGAAAATGTACGAAATAGCATCATTATAATGGCTCTTTTAGTGATGCTCAGATACTGGTCGGAGATTGATTGAATGGGCAATAATGGAAATCAAGATAATGTCAGGGAATATCGAAGTAAATAATCATTCTTTTCCACTAGATCAGTTTCATGAGAGTCTTCGTGCCTGGGATGCAAAGTACAGGCCTATCTATCCCTGGCGCACAACCGATAACCCCTTTCATATCATGATGGCCGAACTGATGTTGCGGCGTACCCAGGCACGTCAGGTCGTTAAAGTCTATCAGGATTTTGTCGTGCGATATCCAGACGCTCGTGCTCTTGCCCTGGCTCCGGCAGAAGAAGTAGCGCGTTCGCTATTCTCCCTGGGACTTGCCTGGCGAGTACCTGCGTTTCAGCAGATAGCACGTGCTCTGCTGGCGCAATATGAGGGGGTGGTACCGTCCAGTTATGATGCGCTCGTTGCTTTGCCCGGGATCGGTGACTACGTAGCCAGTGCTGTTTGCTGTTTTGCCTTTAATCAGGCCATAATCATTGTCGATACCAATACTGTACGCGTGGCGGGTCGGCTGTTCGGAGTGCCGACGCATGCAGAGTCCCGACGCAGAAAACCAGTCCGTGCCTTGTTGCAGGCACTGCTCGATTCAGTAGATCCAAAATCATACAACTATGCCATGCTGGATCTGGCGGCACTGCTCTGTACACCGACAAATCCAAATTGCTCGGCATGTCCATTGTTATCTTATTGTGTCACTGGACAGGAGCGGACAACATGACAGACTGGTTGGTGCAAATGTCCTTGAAGGAGCTATTTATATGTTGAAAAGTCGTTTGATTCTGCATAGATGTGAGAAGTGGTGGGTCGTGACATAGAAAGGCTGGTGGCAAGAACTGAGTGTGCAAGAGGTCTTTTGTGTGTTTTATTATGGATTCGGTTCCATTCCAAAAAGTCTGGTACCTATCTAACCAACTATATTCACAACACCTTCTGGTTTAAAGCCGAGTCTGCAGGCTTCTTCGAACATCAACAGACCCTGCTTCGCCTGCTTTATTGAAGGCATTTTGCCAGATTGCCGGACTCGCCCGAGGCTGAATGCAAGGCTGCGCTGCCAGGCGTGAAGGTTTTGCGTTTCCTTGGCCCATCTTGAGAGTTGATACCAGGTTTCTGCAGACACTTCAGCGGCCCTGGCAATCAGTTGTTGTTCAACCTGGTCCGGGCTTTCAATGCCTCTATCGATTCTCACGCTTCCTTCCGGACCTGCAGATAGCAATTCAACATTAAGTAAAGCAGGCAAATCAATCATGAGATCGCGCACTCTGATCCAGCATTCCTGGCGCTTACACCACTCTGTTACATTTTTGCCACCGGGCGGCGGAATGATGACCTCATGCACTCGATGAGAGACATATTCAATGGCATCGTGCAGTCCCTGGCCAATACGTTGTTGCTGCCAGATACGATCGAGATCAATACGCCCGGCAGTACGATGAAAAATATAAGCCAGGGTGTAGGTCACCACATTGGCCCGATAACCACCAAATTTTTGCATTGCTACTATCTTTTCGGCCTGACGGAACAGAATAGCTTTGGCAACAAGGCGATGGAAGTATGCTTGATCAACCTCAAAATTCCCTCTTTTTTGCAGCCGCAGGGTAAACTGGGTGAAACATTTCTGCGCGCCCTGACTGACGATGTGGGGTAACTGTTCCCATGTCATTTCAAATTTCGCTAAATCTGTTTTGGTAAATCTTTGTGTCGTAGGATGAATTTCCTTAAATTGTCGCTGGCGACCGGGTGTACCTTCACGAGCAATAGCATCCTGATATTGCCCGCGTGCCCGCTCATAAAACCATCGTGTCTGGCGTTGCGTTCCATCGGCAGCAGGAGCCCAGATTGAACGTGATAGTGCCTCCAGCTTCACATGGAAAGGTTCGTTCGCGCTGAAATCAGCTTCACTTACTTTGTTCTGACTGTTGGCATAGCGGGAAATCAGAGGGACGAGGTTAGCAATATCATCTGGTGCAACAACACTGATTTTGGCTTGGACGCGTAATGGAGATACATCAGCCTTATCTTTACGAGCAGTATGAAAAATTGAAGCAGTAGTCTGCCCTCCATTCACGATTTGCAGATCGCTCAGAGACTTGATGCCAAGTCCACCCCCCGATAGATGCACAAGTTCAATATTTGATGCGGTTGCTGAAATACCATTGTTGTATGCCAGAAAACGTTCGGGCTGTTCCAGAATTGTACGCCGAATGCCCTGATTGACTTTGCCCTTCGCCTGAAGATAGGAGCGAACATTCAGTTCAAGTAAACGAGCTCCATATGATGCATACAACGAGTTCAAGGTGTCACCAGGGATGATCGTGAGATATGCAGAATAATCGGCCGTGGCGTCGGACCCTTGAAGACAGGGCAAAGGAGCACCAAATTGTTCAACGAAGTCGATGTGAATCGGTTCGTTATGCTTACCAGAACTGACATAGCGGTAGAGGCGACGAATATCCCAGACATGAAAGGATATTTGCAGTTCGTCGAGTTTCGTATCAGGTATGATGTCCACCGTTGTCAAACCATCAGTAAACATATAAAGACGAGCTCTGATGATATCCCTACGACACTCAAAAATATGCTCCGCCATATCGAAAGCAGGGGAAGCCTCTTCAATCGCCGTATAATACTTGTCAAGAGTCTTTTGCAAGAATCTGCTCAGACGTTTGAATCCCGCTTCAACATCACCTTTACCCACTGTTTGAGGTGGAACAAGTTGTGTATAGATTGTTGTAAAAAGATTGAGTGTGTAGTCACTGTCGAGATTGTAGCCACTTACTTCGATGCCTCTGGCAGCATGATAGCAGGCTATCCCATCTTCCAACTCGCCTGCCTCGATAAGTTCATCAATCATATACTGCGTGAAAGCATCAGCCCGCAGGCTCTCACTGCCTTCAATATCAGCTGTGCTAATAATTTCCTGTTGCAGCTGCAACGCAAATTCGTTCAGCTCGCGGTCACTTTCCATAGTTCAGCCCTGCCAGTCGGGATTTTAATTCATCTTCAGTTACTGCAAAATGACGGCACTCTGCAACTGCGATGGAGTACCGGACGGCACCAACACCCGGCTTCAGATCTGCTCCGATGATACGCGGAAAAGAATCTCTAACCTGATAAAGAAAGGCGTGTCTGATATTGTACCCTGTTCTTTCATACTGTGAAGCCTGAGACTGAAGAAAACCTGCTTCGAGCAATCGATCTTCGAATAGCTCAAGAGCTGCAACATCGGCTTGAAGTTGTCGTCGTATAGAATTGATCATCGTGACCAGAGACTCCCCAGCGTTTTCACGTGCATCGATAGAAAGATGGAAAAGAAAAAGTGCTGCCAGACCACTATCATCAAGTTGACGTTCGCTCTGGATTATTAGCTGCTGAGGTTCTTTCGCCCCTGTCGTCTTCACCTCGATGGCACATGATTGTAAAAGAAAATCCTGGTGGGCGCCATCAGGTCCGGTCCAGGCCCGAAGAGCAGGGTATAGACCCACCAGAGGTATCAGTTGTTCACGCAGGAACCAGAGTTCGCCATACAATCCCTGCTGAGCTTCCCTACTCAGTCCGTCCGGATCAGCCCGCTCCAGAAACTTTTGCCAATGTCGCAGACGGCTTACAAACGCTGCAACAGCAGCAGATTCGGACTGTGCATGGGCAATAACCTCAATGACATCTTGAATGAGCGCGTCAAAGACAGATTCAAAGCGGCGCTCTCTCAGTGCCAGTTGAATCGTGAAACCATTTTGCCCATTTTCAGTACGAATCATAGCTACATCAAGCCCACGCGCGGCGGGCAGATCATTTATTGTGGTCGCAGAAGTCTCAGTTAGCTGAATCTGTAGCATATGCTGATTGGATGGTTTGGCGACAGCTAAAAAAAGGCCACAAATTGATTGCGGCTTCACTCTACGCCTGACATATCCGTCTGCCTGTTGTGCAGCAGCTTCGAGTGACTGCCAGATCTCTGCATATGTCACACCTCACCTCCAAACTCCTGCTGCCAGTAAATATTGTTGACTACATATTCAACAGCAGCTTCCTCTCCCCGATTACTTTGGGGAAAGCTGATTGCAAATCCTACGATGGGAACATGTGGATCAGGAAGTGGCTCAGATTCATGCTTTAATACGTAAAGAAGTAGAAGTCCTCGTTCAGCCGGGCGTACTTGTCGTATCATTCGACCGGAAGGTAAGACTGGCATCTCTTTACTGTGCGATTTGTCACGATCTTCTTCCCACCTTTTCTGAGTCTCTCTTAATGCCTGAGTGCGTTCCGCTTCAGAAAGGTCAATATATTCATCTCTCGGACTTACAAGACGACGGATTCTATATTTGGAATCTGATGGGTCATTTACTCGACTTCGTTCTGTCAACCCAACAGTCAGATCAGCGATGTAATATGGAGAGTCATTCTGTATGTTATCTTCAATCGAGATCAGCGCAATGGTCCACCCAATGAGCTCGTTATCTGCCATACGCGCCTTTATATACTTGTTGAGAACAGATGATCGAACTTTTCTTGCTGTTTCATGTGTGATGTAATCGGTCAAAAAATCCACTACTGCTTCGCCGGAAACATCATCCCAGATATAGGTACTTCCTACCTTTTCAACATTTCGCCGCGTATATCTGGTATCGATATCCCGGATCAGTCGCTCCGTTGCCAGAAGGTTCTGTTGATTAATTTCGATATCATCGAAGAAGACCACAGTTTCAACGATGTCCTGAGAATAAGATAGCATCACTTTTTGCCCATGGCGCATTTTAGCAGCAGCAGTAATCATCAGTCCATCTGGATGCGTTTTTACACCGAGGCCATACTCCTCCGGCGTTTTTTCCTGCGCCGCCATGTCTTCAAACATCTGCCTCAATTCTTCGTCCGCTGCCGTAATATCACGATACCAGCCCTCCAGTTCTGAGGTAGTATGCAGACGGCATAGATCGGTATAACCGTCCCGGTAACCAAACCAGCGTCCCATTTGCATAAGCGTATCGTACATTTTTGAGGCTCGCAGGTAATAGCTGATGCTCAACCCTTCCAATGTGAGACCGCGAGAGAGCTTATCACCACCGATGCAGATTACACTCAGTCCATCTGGATGTTCAACATACTGCAAAGTGTCCTTGGCTGTACCATTGATCTTCCTGATTTCAATTTTCGAAGCAGCCATAAGAAGTACTTCTTTCACCTGATCCCATGTTACAGGGGTGAGATCCGGTTCATGATACTTCCGCATGGTCGGTACAAAATCGGCATCCCATAGAGCCTTGAGTTCATCTATGATCTGATCCGATGCATGCCCGTCACCGTATCGAAGACGTTTCTGGAGAAAAGAAAGTTCTTCTTTCACCTGTTCAGCAACATACGACTGTACCGCAGTAAATCTGGTAACGTGAATGAGCATTGAGTTGTGTTCGCGCACCTGCCCACGAACGTACCGGGCGGCACATGTAAGAATAAACTCTTTTATAGCCTGTTTCACTGATTGAGGCAGCGGCCCCGGTCGATGTTCCTTCTTATGTTTGTCTGGCATCCAAGCTGAATAATCATGCACATGACGAATGAGTGGCAAACTTGAAGCGCTTTCCTGCCCCGTTACAGGATCTGTTGCAAGACCAAAGAGCTTTGCGGGCCCAAGGTAATTGGAAGGTGGCTGCAGGTTAATAATAAAGCTGCGAGGAAAGAGATCTTCACCAAACTCTTCGTTGATAAGTGAATCCTCAATGAATATATTGGCAAAGGGAGTCGCCGTATATCCAATATAAGCTGATTGTTCAAAACTATTCAACAGCCTGCGGATCAGCCCGTTGATCTTTGATGGATCCATTTCAGGATCGGGATTACCATCTTCGTCAAGGACAGGGTTGGTATTGATTGAAGCATTATCTGCCTCATCATCAATGAGAAGCAGTGGTACTCCATGTACCTGGCTTTGTGCATTACTCTGTTTACTTGATTGTAAACTGGTAGACCATTTCAAGAGATTCTTGAGCACGGAACCATTCTTCTTAACCACTAACAGAACAGGCTCTGCCCCGCCGATCATAACATTTGCCTGCTGGGCAACTCTCAAATTAAAATCCCCTTGATCAGAGCTATTTGTCAAGGAATGAACATGGTAGAGTTCTGCCCCGCGAAGGAGACCTACGCCTAGACGAATATTGTCGGGATCGAACAATCCGCGTCGCTGCGTATCGAAACCCAGAAAGCCTTCATCAAGACGTAGTTGTGTTTGACTTCGCAGACTGTTGTGAGTTCCGGCCAGAACGACGATGAGTTTGTATCTGGCATCTGCAGCTTTGCAAATTAATGCTGTGTAATTAGAGGTCTTGCCGGATTGAACCTGACCAACAACCATGCCACGACGATCCCAGGAACCTGTCCGAAACGGATCTTCCAATCGACTGAGAATTTGATTGCTCGCATCGTCAAGTTGTCGAACTGCCTTAGGTGGCATATCGGGATCATCTTCCAGATACCGCTCATAACGCTTCCAGAATCGCCACGGGATTCCAGCGCGCCGTGAGGAGAACCATTCTTGATGACCACGCATGTCATCAAGGGTTGATATGGCAGGAACATACACGTTGCAGAGTGTTTCAATCTTTCTAACAAGCTGATCTTCCTCAACAATTCCTTCATCTGGAAGCTGGTTCACTTTACGCAGCATTTCTATAACATTGCGTACAGTAGTGCGGATCATTTCATTTGTTGGTAAATCTTCATTGCGCAGGATTTGGAGCGCAATGGTGATGATCATATTATCTGCTTCTGTACCAATCATACTGCTTCACCTATCGTTTCATCGTTACCTAACGACATAACAAGCTCTTTAAAATGTTGAAATGGTTCAAGGGTTACAAGTCGTTCTATGGCCTGAGCATGCGAATTACCCCGTTGCCTGAAAGATGTGTAAACCTGTTTGATGATTTCGAGTACTTCTGAAGAGGGGCACTCTTCAAATGGGGCAAATTGTGCGTCCGGATGGGCAGAGTTTTCCATTGTAATAAGCGGTACCGGAATCGTTTCTTCAATCAGTCGCAGAAGTGCTTCTACTTTGGCTCGGTATTCCTGAGAAGATTGGAGCAAGTCTGCAACGAGGGGTTGCTCACGGTTGATTCGAAAAGTTACCCGACCATGCTTCATTTCCTTATTCCAGACAAAAATGTCATTTTCTGACATTTTACGTGCAAGTACCTTGCCGCGATGGCGATACACTTCAGCAGCACGTTCCCTCGTGATCCGGGCTATGCGACGCAGGTCATCCTGTAAAACGCCAGGTGGACGAGCGCGGGATTTTCTCACATCAATATCCCATTCGTGATCCATGGAATTGGGTAGATCGATCGCAATACGAGCAAGCTTGTAGTGTTCTTCCTTTTGAAAGCCCAGTCCTAGCCAGTCACCGGCAAGCAGCAGTCGCTGGTTGCGATAGATATAAAAGCCTTGCTGAGCATTCCAACCCTTTGGGCCAGCACCTCGTTCGTGTGCGCTAGATGAGATCCTTGAATGATGAGGAAGCACATATGGCCGAACTTTGATAATATCACCGTACAAATGTAGGCGTTCTTCTTGTAATTGTTGCGTAGTAGATTCGTTACTCAGGAAAGGATCCCATGAACTGATCTTGTGACCATTTATGTAGATGGTTATCCCACGTGGATCATCGATAAAGCGATGAAAAACCATTCCCAGATGATTCTCGATGTTACTGATGAGATCGAGGAATCGTCGTTCCGCCTTCTGATCATCTACCCTGGCATTGCCGACCATCCTGTCTATACGTTCCCAGAGAACAACCGTGCCGCATTCTTGATCCTCGATCTCTGAGATTCGCTGTTCTGAGCCAGGAGCAACACCATGAAGTAATCGCCATTCTGATACCTGTCCTACATAATCGAGATCCCAGCGCCTGGTTGTTCTCGATGATCCAGATACCCTGGAGGCGACAGTCAGGACACGGCATTGGGAAAATGAAGCCGTTTTCAGCCCTAGACCGAACCGACCAAGATCTTTACGACTACGCCGAATGAGGGGATTCTGGCTTCCGGCACGCATTGCCGACACAAGCTCCACTGGTGTCATACCTTTGCCATCATCACGTACAGTGACGTAAGAGTCGGCCCCATTCCAGGTAAAGTGTACCCAGATGTTTTTGGCTCCCGCCGTGATGCTGTTATCAATTAAGTCCGCAATAGCAGCCTGAGGAGTGTAACCAAATGCTCTTAGTGACTCGATAAGGGCACCTGGATCAGGATCTACAATGTCATAGTTTTTTGGGGTACCTAAACTATTCTGTTCGGACATATCAACTTCCATTGCAAGTAACGCATTGCTTGCATCCCTCTCCTCATAGGGCAAGCTGGCATTATTATATCATACGTGACTATCCAGGAGGGAATAGCCATGGGGTAGGGTAGCGTATCCATCTCTAAGGGTTGGATATGCTACCTGGGTACGAAAAGTCTCGACGATCCATATCTTTCTAAGCTATAATACTCCTGTATGGAGAAGCCAGACAAACTCGCAGAATTAGAAGCACTGCTTCAAGTCAAATTTAATGATCGCTCGATATTACAGCGAGCCATTACACATCACTCCTGTTGCCCAGAAACTGCCGTTCGCGACTCGTACGATACACTGGAGTTTTTGGGCGATGCTATTCTTGGTGCCCACGTCGTCGAATATATCTATCGTAACTTCCCCGACGCTTCAGAAGGTGAAATGACGGCCCTTAAGTCTGAGGTTGTCAGCCGCCGTGCCCTCTCCAAAATTGGGCAAGAAATTGGCCTTTTTCCTTTTATTCGGGTTGATATCGCCAATCTGAGAACCTTCAACGAGCGTTCGCGGGATTCGCTGTGTACCGACGTGTTAGAAGCTATTATAGGAGCGATCCACATTGACCAGGGACCAGAGACAGCTCGTGACTTCGTGGCACGCATGATTCTGCCGATCGTGCTGCAGTTAAGCAAGCAATCACTCGACACGAATCCCAAGGGACGGCTGCAAAAAATTGTCTTGCAGCGCTCGAACGCCCTTCCTCGCTATCGTGTATTGGAACAGAGCGGGCGTAACAACGATCGTGTCTTTACGGTTGGCGTGTTCGAGCACGAATTTTTACTCGGCTTAGGCAAAGCCTCGAGTATTAAGGAGGCTGGCCGCCTGGCTGCTCGTGAAGCATTGGAGATACTGCGCGAGCAGGAAGAACCGTAGGGGCGCTTAATCGCGTCCAGGGAAGGCTTTATGGCGAAGTGCGGAGTTCTAATAGAAGATGAGCATGTAGAAGAACAACTTGCCTGGTACGAAGCCAGCCTGCCTCTGATGGAACGCAAAAAGCGCGGCCATTTCTCAACTCCCCTGGCGTTAGTAGATCAAATATTAGATGCCTGTGGCTATATCGCTGGCGCCGACCTCGCGCAGATACGAGTACTCGACCCCGCCTGTGGCAGCGGCAATTTTCTCGCAGGAGCAGCGCAGCGCCTTCTCGCCTTTGGCGAACGTACAGGTCTATCTCCCCAGGAACGTATCGCCCTGGTCCAGCGCAACCTGTGGGGCTTCGATCCCGATCCAATCTCCTGTTTCCTGGCCGAAACGCAAATTTTAAACCATATGGGGGCGCAACTCATCACGACCCCGGTCGAGGTTGGCCCCGGCCGGGGACGCAATGCATTGCATCCCTACATGGAGGATGCGAGACTCACTCCCTCGCTACATATCCACCAGGCTGATAGCCTGGCAATGCCCTGGGAAGCATGCGTTGACTTGCTGGTTGCCAATCCTCCCTACCTGGCGGCGAAAAATAATGATCTCAGCGGCTATCGATGCGCACAGCGACGTGGTCAAGCCGATAGCTACCTGCTTTTTTTAAACCTGGCCCTCCAGGTTGTACGTCCCGCCGGCTGGATAGGCCTGGTGCTTCCCGATCCAATACTAGCGCGGGCGAATGCCGCCGCTGAGCGCGCGCGCTTGCTTGAGGAATTCACCTTGCATCATCTCTGGCACCTTGCGGACGTGTTTGCGGCTGATGTGGGCGCTGTCGTCATTGTCGCCCAGAAATGTCCTCCACAATCTGTGCACCAGGTCACATGGGTACGAGAACGCTGGCGGCCTGCGCCTTTTGCCTCGCAACAGCAGGTAAAACAAGCCCTTTTTAGTCGTCAACCGGGCGCCGAATTTCGTTATCTCCTGAGCCAGGAGCACGGTGCTGCTCTTGAACGATTGCGCGCATACCTGGACGGAGCTCCTGAGAACAATGGCCTCGTAGCGCCCCTCGGTACGTTTCTGACCATATCCCGCGGCGAGGAACTTGGTCGCGAAAGTCCGCACCTCACCCACATCAACTCATCCGAAGTGTCCCGTAGGGGCGATCCTGTGTTGCGCGGAGGCATCGACATTCACCCTTACAGCGCACCGGTGGCCGATTGGCAGATTGCCCGTGAAGCCGTCATCAAACCCCTGGAACGTTATCTCTCTCCCAAGTTGCTGGTTGTGAAAAGCACAGCCAGACTGCAGGCAGCGCTGGATCTACAGGGGCATGTAGCTCTGCAGACACTCTATTTACTCCACCTGCGCGAACAGCACGAGAGCGCCGACCAGCTGTATTTTTTCCTGGCATTGCTCAATTCGCGCCTGCTGCGTGAATACGTCTACGTACTGCACACTGCTTATAAGTGGGTACAGCCGCAAATAGAGCAAAGCGTTTTAGCGCGTTTACCCGTTCCTATAGTCGAGCAGGGATACCGGCAGCAGGTTATCGCGCGGGCAAAAGCGCTGGCGCAGGCTTGCAGCAGTTCAGGTCCCGTTGTAGAATGGGATGAACATATCATCAGCATGTACGAGGAACAGGAGCACGCTATCTGTGCGCTCTATGATATTGCCTTGCATATATAAAGGAGTCACGAAATATGCCTGACATTCGTCCAATACGTGTTTTAGTCGCCAAGCCGGGTTTGGATGGACATGATCGCGGAGCTAAAGTAATTGCCCGTGCCCTTCGTGATGCTGGCATGGAAGTAATTTATACAGGTATTCGTCAGACTCCCGAAATGATCGTCGAAGCGGCTATCCAGGAAGACGTAGATGCGATTTTGATGAGTATACTCTCCGGCGCACATATGGCGATCTTCCCCAAAGTGATGGAACTCCTGGAACAAAATGGCGTGGATGATGTACTGGTGGCTGCAGGCGGTATTTTGCCCGATGAAGACCTTCCTGCAATCAAGGCGATGGGCATCAAAGGATGCTTTGGCCCCGGCACCCCGACAGAGGAAATCATCGAGTTTGTGCGTGCAAATATCAAGCCTGACCGGCTGACCACCGAGGAGTAGTGTAGGTGTATCTTGCAGAATCTCGTAGAACGTTTACTAAGTGGTGATCGTCGTGCGCTTGCGCGCATGGTGACACTGATCGAGAATGACTCACCCCAGGCTCGTCGCTACCTGGCCGAACTGCACCGGCACGCCGGGAATGCTCACATTATTGGTGTGACAGGTGCGCCAGGCGCCGGAAAGAGTACCCTGGCGACACATGTTGTACGAGAACTGCGCCGTCGGGATCGTAAGGTCGGAGTCGTTGCCGTTGATCCGACCAGCCCTTTTAGCGGTGGGGCTATTTTGGGTGATCGCATTCGCATGATGGAACTGGCGGGCGATCCTAATGTCTTTATCCGCAGTATGGCGAGTCGTGGTAGTCTGGGTGGCCTCTCCGCTTCAACCCGCGATGTCGTGCGGGCTATGGATGCAGCGGGCTATGATCCCATTATCATCGAAACTGTAGGAACTGGGCAGGCCGAAGTAGAGGTGATGCGAGCCGCGCAGACTGTTTTGGTAGTAAGCGCTCCTGGTATGGGGGATGAGGTGCAGGCCATCAAAGCTGGTATTCTTGAAATCGCTGATATTTTTGTGGTCAGTAAAGCTGATAAACCCGGTGCGGACCAGACCGTCGCGGAACTGGCGATGTTACTCAGCCTCGATCCCAACCGGCGCCTGCATGATAAATCGAAACCTTACTGGCGTATCCCTGTTTTGAAGACTGCCGCAATTAAGAACCAGGGAATTACGCAGTTGGTAGATGCTGTCCAGCAGCACCGCGAGTACCTCATAGAAAGTGGCATGCTGGCGAGTCGAGCACAGCGCCAGGTACGCAGCGAAGTAGAAGCGCTGGTCGTACATGCTGTCATGAATGCGCTAAAGGAAGAACTGCCTGAAAATGATTGGCAAAGGTTGTTGGAGGATATCAGTACGAGAGCACGCGATCCCTATAGTGTCGCCGGTGAGTTGCAGGAGAGAATCGGCCTGAAGAAATCTTAGGGGCCAGCTCGATCAGTCCAGGTTTGGCCCTTTCACGTGAGAAAGCGACTCATAAGCGGTTTTCCAATGGGAAAGAGCCTCCTGGTGCTTCCCTTGCAGTTCTAATATCTGAGCTAACCTACCATATGCTTCAGCCAGGTTGGTACTGGACTGTGTCAAAGTAAGATAAGCTTTCGCTTGTTCAAAGTAAGCCCTGGCTTGCTCGAGCAGCCCCTGGCGCTGCTCACCCTCTGCTGCTTCGCCCTCTGCCTGTGTTACCTTCCCGAGTACGAGATACATCATACCGCAGAGATGATCATCATTCAGCCCCAGGGCTACTTCTTGCGCCCGCTCGCAATAGCGTTTTGCCTCGTCCAGTCGATTCTCAGCCAGGCGCAAATCAGCCAGTGCGGTGAAATTAACCAGCGTCATGTTTGAGCTGTTAGCGAGAGTAGCTATGGAGAGCGCTTCCATGTAATGGTCGTTCGCTGCATGGTAATCGTGCATCTGCAAGCAAATGCGACCAAGTAGATTATGTGTGCGCCCTTCTTTGGCTCTTTCTCCCTTTTTTTCATATAATTCGAGGGCCTTTTGACCGTAAGTGCGCGCTCGTTCAAAGTTCCCTGAAAGTTGATGGGCGTCGCACAACCCGTAATATATATCTGGCAGGTCCTCGTGATCGGGATCATTTTTGCACAGCCGCAGCGCCTCTTCATAATGCTGGGCTGCCACCGCGTAAAAGCCGGTCATGATGCATGTCATGCCTAGCGCATAACGGGCTTTAATGTTTACTTGCGGAAGGTGCGCTCGTCGTACACTCAGCATCTTGAGGCACTGGGTATAGTGTTGAGCAGCTTCTTCGTAGCGAGAAAGGTTGACGGCAGCATTCCCAAGACAGAGGAGGTAGAAAGCGCGACGTTCACGCTCGTTATGATTTGCATCATTCCAATTATCTTCTATGCTACTGGGAGTATATAAGGAGGAGAGCAAACGTAGTGCATCATTCCAATGCTCTAGACGGGCATGGCACCACGCGGACAAATAGGCAATTTCACGTCGTTTTTCAGGGTTGTCAGATGATATTTCTTCAAGCGCGACTAATGCTAGATCATGGCGCCCTTCCTCCATACAAAGACGAGCTCGATAGATTAATCGCTCGGTATCAGGTTGCTCGATCATTGTGTCATGCCTTCCTTCAGTAAAACCCATCCAATTATATCACGGTTGGTTTTTTTAGGATAGAGGAATCTCGCTGAATAAGGCAATTGGGGGATGGACTTCGGCTCAAAATACAAACGGGATATCTTAGCCACCGCGCCCACAGAGTGGCGAAGCGATTCCCGTTGCATACAGTATAGTCTAATCGCCCTGAGTACACAAGACGTGTAATGTTGTAGGAGAGGGAGATGATCGTCGCGTGGGGACGGGGGAGGAGCTCTCAGGGGTAGGTTTATACTGAGACAGCTTGAGAAGCAGATGCGCACATGGTAATCGCGTAGGGGCGGGTGTGGTGTGGACGAGGAGGGGGGACGCTTGCGTCGCCCTGACCAGGCGGTGCGCGACGCCGAGGCATGATGAGTGCGAGGGAGGGCGAGGCGCAGGAGCGTGCGGTTGGCTGGCCCGGGGCGACGCAAGCGTCCCCCCACCACACCGCACCGCTCCCGCCCCTACGCGATGGGCGGGAGCTCTCCAAAAACCCTACCCCTGAAAGCCCCTGGTACCCGCAAGGGAGCACCAATCCTCCCCCGGAGGGTGCTCCACTACATTTACAGGCTTATCCAGCTCAGGTGATTATTGCTGGCCAGAATCATCACTATAGATCAGGGCAGTTAACTCAGTACGAGTACGCTCCATGATACTACGCAGGCGTGCCAGTTTTTCAGGATTCTGCATCGCTGCTCTTCCGGCGGTGATAAACAAACGAGCTGTCTCTGCGACTTCGCTTCTCAGTGCCTGCATTTGCGGTTCCCAACCATGGCCTCTATGGCCATGCTCACGCATCCAGGGTGGTCCGGCGAAGCCCTCCTGGCTACGCTGTCGCTCAGCGAGTGAAGCGCGTCCGGCATCCGTGATAGTGTATACCTTTTTGCCCTCGACCTCGTTGGAAGTCACCTGGCCGCTGTCTTCCAACATTTGCAACGTGGGATAGACTGAACCAGGGCTGGGTGTATAGAAGCCACCGGATTTTTGTTCCAACGCCTTGATCATTTCATACCCGTGCATAGGGCGTTCCTGTAAGAGCTCCAGCAGGGCATACTTCACATCGCCGCGCCCGAAAAAGCGACCTCCCTCCCCGCCGAAGGGTCCTCTAGGACCGAATGGCCCGCGGCCCCTGTGCATACCGAAGAAATGAGGTCTCCGCCATTCCTCGCGTAACCACGGAGGTGTCCAACGCCCACCCCATTCGCTCTGAGCAGGGCCAAAGAATCCATACCCCCGGCGCATGCCAGAGAAATGGGGATGGCGATGGTGCCCTCTCTGGCGTAACCAGGGCGGTGTTCTCTGCTCTTCTCCATATCCGGCATATTCATAAGCAAATTGTTTACCAAACATTTAAGATGCTCCTTTCCGCGTCGTTAACGATATATCGTATTCTGCTGTTAATTATAACGATATATCGGAAATTGTCAAGGGGTAAGGTTGCATACGAAGAAAGTCCATGATAGACTGTCATTTACGGCATAGGAAAATAATAGAGATCAACAAATGAAGAGGGATACGATCAGCGCATTCATAGCCAATTAAAAAGTTAAATTCATAATTGTCCCTGTAGAAGAAGGAAGCGTATTTTGAGCAAAGAACCTGAGATCAGCCACGGGAGAAACAGCGTGCCAGGACACTATCATACCGGAGACCAGTATGCAGGACGCCGAGTTGTAACGATTGGCGGTGGCACTGGAACATTTTCTTTACTTTCACATCTGAAAAAGTATCAGTTTAATATCAGCGCCATTGTTACGATGTCTGATAGCGGTGGAAGCTCACGCAGGTTGATGGATGAATTTCGCCGTCAATTGCCCCTGGGTGATCTCCGTATGTCGTTGGTTGCCTTAGCGCGTAATGGCGCACTCTGGCGCGAAGTATTCATGCATCGCTTTGAACAAACAAAAGATGATGGAACTTCGCAACAGAGCAGGGGTGTGGGTGGCCACAGCCTGGGAAATCTCATTCTCAAAGGTCTGCAGGATATCAATAATGGCGACCTCTTACTCGCCATCGAAGATGCCCAGGAACTGCTTAATACGGCCGGTCGCGTATTGCCGGTAACGCTGGAGCAGACAACGATCTGCGCCAACCTGGCCGATGGTACCACTATTTGTGATGAGACGGAAATCGACACCCGGGGTAATAAGAATTTGGGGGAGCTTTCTCCAATACTACGCTTGCGCCTGGAACCCGAAGATGCTCCCGCGTGCGCTCAAGCCGTTCGTGCCATTCGCAGGGCAGATACCATTATCATTGGCCCCGGTGATCTCTATACGAGCCTGCTGCCGAATCTGCTCGTTTGCGATATTGCGCGTGCAGTGCGCGAATCTGATGCTGAGAAAGTTTATGTCTGTAATTTAATGACCAAGCATGGAGAAACTGATAACTACAAGGCTTCAGAGTTTGTTGAGGCGATTCACCGTTATTTAGGAGGGCGCGTAGACCGCGTGATTGTCAACGATGGCCCATTCATGCCAGAAGTGCTGGAGATGTATGCACAGGAAAAAAGCGAGCCTGTAATTGTGGACCGCGCACGGCTCGCACGTCTCGTTCCTAATATCCTGATCGAACATCTCAACCTGGAGAACGATAGGCTTGCTCGCCATGATCCGGAGCGGCTGGTGCGGGCGATTTTTCCTACTGATGGTTTATAGTGGAGGAAAAATCGCTCCTTTGCCCCTGCTTTTCTAATGCATGGTGCGCGCTATTTGCTCGAACTCTTCACGCGGGAAAGCTCGCATGGTTTGCGTGCGCACACTACCCTGCGCGATGGTGCCTAGTATGAGGCGAGCCGCTGTCTGATCATCGGGGGCTTCAGTGATGATGACATAATCATACTGGCCCATGACGAGATAGAAACCGATGAGCCTCCCTCCGACCTCTTTTGCGGCATCATCGAAGAATCTCAGGCGTTCGGGAGCATTCTTGACTTCCTTGATTCCTTGTTCGGTGAGATTGACCAGGCTGATATAGGTAGGCATGTGTCTTCCTCCCACTCGGCTGCGAGCACCCGGCAGGGTGCTTCGATCATGAAGATAGTTTAGAGCTACGCGTATAGGTGTCCATTTTCTTTCACCATTGTACACCCTCTGTATTTGGGGTACAAGCTCATCAAAACGCCCATTTCAGTTGTGCTGCCATCTGCTTTATTTCTCGCCTGCCGATGATGCCTCGTTCTGTAATTACGCTCGTCACAAGCTTTGCGGGCGTTCTGTCAAAATAGAAGTTGCGTACAGTGATGCCCGCGATACGCTGCTCCAACACCTCTGTTCCCTCTTTCTCCTCAAGTTGGGCCAGGTCACCGGACCAGCTATGAGGAGAGATCTTTAGCGTCTCGCACAGGACATAAAAGGGAATGCTATGTCCACGCGCTGCCCATGCCAGCAAGGCGGTACCGGCCTTATTCAGCACATCGGCGTTTGCTAGTATGCTATCGGCTCCAACTACCACTGCGTGACATTGCGGCAGGAAGATGTCGGCCTGTGCATCGGTAATCAATGTGACCGTAGCGCCAGCTTTGCTCAAGGCGAGTGCTACCTCGCGTCCCTCGTAGCGAGGTCGTCCTTCAAGCACAATTACCTGGTCGATCTGGGGAAGACAATTGATGAGAACTGGCAGCACGGTTCCTGAAAGACTGTGTGTCATCAATGTTCCAGTCAGCAATGGCCGGGCGTATGTTGTAATATGTTCTATTGCCGCATCGTACTCTTCCAGCAGTCGCGCCGCTTCTTGGGCTTTACCCTCCAGCCCGCCTGGAGCGCTGAGAACGCGTCCGACCGCACCGGCTATAGCAGCCATAGCCGGGCGTGCCTCTGCCAGTTCTCTCCCGGCGTCCTGCAGTTTTCGCAGGCCTTCGTCTGGCGAGGAAGTTGAGCGGGTTGCCAGGTCATAGAGTATCGAGATTGTCCCATGTACAAGCCAGCGAGATCCATGTTCACGGTCATCGCGTACCATGGCGATACGCTGTTCAATGTTATCCACGAGCTTCCTCCGGTTTCTATAGCATACGGGGTAACTATTCAGGACAATCATATTCTATATTGCCGCGCATATACAATTGGCTGGAGCAAACATCCGCCAATTGACGCTTGTAACCGCCTTAATATTGATTATACTTAATTGGTATGAGCCAATCAGGAGGTAGACATGCGACAATACAGATTTGAAAACCAGCCAGGACCCGTATTTACTGCGCCGATTCATGCATTGATTACATTGGATCGTGCCAGCGGGATGCCATTATACCGGCAGATTTGCCTGCAGTTGCGCGAAGCGATCCTCTCCGGTGAACTGGCTGAAGGTGTAAGGCTGCCAACAGAGCGCGCACTGGCAAGCGAACTGGGAGTCAACCGCACGACTGTTATGAACGCCTATAACGAACTTGCCAGTGAGGGTCTCATCGAGGGTCATGTTGGACGCGGGACTCTCGTACGGCGCAACCAATTTAGTTATAACGGAGATGGCATTGAGGATGAAAATGCTTCGTGGCTCCTCGGCTTGCCTGCAGGTGAACGCGAAATCCTCGGCTCTGATGCCCTGTGGTTAAGCGAACTGGCTTCGGTGAGTGATTACGAGGAGATTATCTCGCTGGCGCCTGGCACACCTGCTCCAGACTTGCTTCCTGCCGAAATACTCAATTCTATCTTTGCCGGTGGTCTGCTCAAGGCCCGGCAGAGCGCGCTTGGCTACTGCCCCGTTGAGGGATTACACAGCCTGCGTCAAGAGATCGCGGCATATATGCGCAAGCGGGGAGTCACTGCCGATACGCAACATATCCTGATTCTCTCAGGCTCGACACAGGGCATTGGCCTGATAGGTCGCTTCTTGCTCAATCCGGGCGATGAAGTGGTTGTCGAAGTACCCACCTACCTGGGAGCTATCCAGGCGTTTCGTGCGCTGAACGCTCGTGTACTGGGTGTTCCTACGGATAGTGAAGGAATACGGGTGGATCTACTGGAATCGATCCTGGCGCGACATCGCCCCCGCTTGATCTATACCCTTCCAACCTTCCAGAATCCAACAGGGGTAGTAATGTCGCCGGAGCGCCGCCGGCGGTTGTTGCTGCTGGCAAAACGCTATCAAACGCCTATCCTGGAAGATGATCCCTACGGGGAAATATACTTTGAAGATAGACAACCCCCGCCTCTCAAGGCCCTGGATGGCAGCGGGCAGGTATTGTATCTCGGCACGTTCTCAAAAATACTGGCACCGGGGCTGCGGGTGGCCTGGCTCGTCGCGGCCGAACCGCTGATAGAGCGTCTCTCACTGCATAAACAGATATTTGACCTGAACACGAACGCCATCGGGCAGTGGGCGGTTTCAGAAATGTTACGGCGCAACCTGCTGGCAGGTCACCTGGTTATGTTACGCCAGGTATACCGGCAAAAGCGCGACCTGACGTTGCAAGCAATCGCCAGGCACTGGCCGGAAGAGGTGCGTGTCACTTGCCCAGGTGGAGGCTTTCATCTCTGGTGTCGTCTACCGGGCGACCTGCGTGCTCGCAGTCTCCTACGCGAAGCCGCCAGTGAGCATGTAGCCTTTGTGATTGGCGAACCATTCCATGTCGACGGTGGCGGTCAGCAGAACTTTCGACTCAGTTTTGCCTATCCTGAGATGGATCAAATCGAAGAAGGCGTGCGGCGTATAGGCAATGCCATCAAGCGTCTGCTTGCACGCCGGTCCTCCCGCGAAGAACTGCACAAGCAGCATCTAGAGCATTTGCCACTGGTGTAGGTGTTACCAGGGACACAAAAAGGCGCTCAGTACCTTGTACTGAGCGCCTCACAAAATTTCCTACGGATGCGACACAAACGAAACACCTGGACCGCGGGTAAAAGTCACGTAGGATACTATATCCCAGCCACCGTTAGAGTACCAGTTCATATTGCTAGTATAGACACTGCCATCACTGTTTATTCTTTCAACCACAGCCACGTGGCCGTAACCACCTGCACCCTGCACGCCAGGTTGCAGCACGATAATCGATGGCACCCTGGGCGTGCTCGAAACAATCCAGCCGGACGCTGCTGCTCCATAGGACCATTGGTAGGCATTCCCAAGCCAGGGAACCCAATACCCGGTCAATTGATGGTAGCGCATATTAGCCCAGTACGTACATTGGCCAAAGGCAAAACGGTTGAGGCCGCCTCCCCCTGTTGGAGGGGGTAAGGGCGATCCTGAACTCGAATTCGTACTCGTACTCGTACTCGTACTCGTACTCGTACTCGAACCGGTTGGATCATACCCATCCGTTCGCGTGATAGCCGTTGCCGTCGCCATTTGTGCCACCAGGCTGGGGTTGTTGCTGTTGTTGTGCACTAAATTGGCTACCATCTGTAAGGGACCGAAAGCGGAGCCATGCTCGTTGCCCAGTGGCGACACGGCAAAGGCCGTCCCAATGGTAATCACAAAGAGCAAACTGATGGCAGCGATGCTGATCACCCATTTGCGCCCTATCGGAGGGCGGATCGTGCCCGACCCTTTCTTGTGGGTCGCGGGAATCACCACCGGCAGGCGTAATGACGTCGTGCTGCTCCTGCTGGAGAGGGGAGTCAAGGTGCCCGTGTGGATTTCAGGCAAAACCCGTGTCACACCCGGGGACGTTGTTTGCTCAGGCAGGCTACCTGTCATACCTGTTACAGGGTCTGCTAAAGGTCCTGAAACACGGGCATCACTCGTGTAATCCAGAAGCCGGGTCTTTCTGCCGGGCAGTGGAGTGCCTTGAGGAAAGGGTACCTGTTCCGCAGGGGAGAGCTGGGTCACCAGTCCTGGTAATTGCAATCCGTTAGTATCACTACTGTCACGCTCATCAAAAGACGACATACATTTGTCCCCAATCCGTTAGACTTGCATCAGGAGCTAATTCCTCGATGCCAAACGTATTGCACGCTTCGTAGTAGACTGTACCCGCTATACACAGCAGGATCAACCCGCTTAAGGTCAGGTGTAGGACTATGGTACCGACGGGCAGTGATGTTTTTAACCAGAACCACGGTTCTCCCAAGAATCGGGGGTTGGGGACGCATGCGTCCCCAACCCCCGATTCTTGGGAGAACTCATAACTACTATGAAACATCGCTGCTATAGCGCCTTTTCCTACCTCACTTTCGCCTCTAACAATCCAGGATTGCCCACCTGCTCTTCTTTGAACATGTTGCGCACGAGTACCGCCCAGTGCTGCGTATGTTTGCCACTCCCATGCCCGTCTTCGACTCCAAGCCAACGCAGCAAATTGTTGCTGAGTTCCTCATCGTTTATTGCTGGTAACGCGGTCGTTCCTACTGCGGCCAGTGGTACATGCAGTTCGTTCTTGCCACAAAAATCCAGGCTAAAACGTTTAACCTGGCCGCCTCCCACAATACGAGCCAGTGCGTCAGGAAGACACACATGAACAATCAGCCCGGGCTCATAGCGAGATACCCGGATTACCAGCTCGAGCTCATCGCCAATCTGAAATTCGTGCTGTACCTGCCCTTTTCGCTCCAGGTGTACCTCCAACGGCAACTCATTTTTGTAGGCGCTCCAGTCTTCGGTTACTTCTGAAGTCACCTGTACAGCAATAATCCCTTCAATACAATGCAGCGTGTCGATCTTTTCGTTAATAGTTAGCGCGTCAGCCAGGGCCATCTCCTGCCCATTGAGCTGCAGACGCCCCCCATCGGCAGTGGTTACCAGGCCCGCATCGCGCAAACTCAACAGCAGGGCGAGACATGCAGCAGTATCGACAGTACTGTAGAGGCGGCCCTCCTCATTTAACTGGCCGGTCAGGTAGTTGGTAGCGGCGATAGCCCTGGGTAAATCTCCAGGCTCCCCTGCCCTTAGTAAAGCGGCAGCAGCGTAAGCTGTCTCGGCTCGTGTCAAAACCGCCTTTCCCAACCAGCGCTGCGAGGATTCCCCCTCTGGAACCGCTGCATAGGTCTGACCGTTATGCTCGACGAGGCGCGTACGCACAAACGCAAGCGCTTCGTCCTTCTGCCTTTGCCTGGCGTCGCCTGCAATCACCAGGTAGGCAGCCTGGCAATCGGTGATTGTTTTCGGTGGGTTAGCGATTTTGTAATAGGCTGCTGCATCCTTCGTCATCGCTGCAATGTCGTCCAGTAGCTCTCGCACTACTTTGGACTTTACCCCGGAACGTGCGGCAGTGGGCAGATTGAGCAGGTGTTTCACGCCCAGGGGAGCGTAGTGGGTGTCAGGTTTGCTTGCTCCACCCTCCTCTGGAGGATAAAGACAAAAACCACTACGTGGTAGATACATACTCCTGAGACGTTTGTGCCAGGCGAGTAACGCTCCTTCGTATTCGCGGGCGACCTCCGCCTGGTCCTCGTTCGTGATGTATCCGGCGAACATAGCCAGCAGCTTAGACGAAGTTTGCTCTATACAGCCAAAGGGATATCTGGCTGCATTTTCCACGAAGAACTGGAAAGGACGCTCCAAACCTGGCATAGGCCGGATCTCCAGCACACGCGGCTCTTTTGCTGTTACCTCCTCGCCCGGCGTCAGTATGCGTACCCGGCGCACAATATGACGCAACTGTCCCGGTACGGTTACATAGCGCTCGCTGACATCTCGCCCTCCTTCACGCGCATCTCGTACGATGGACGTTATCGCTCCGGGGCGCACGGGAAAGCGCAAGACGGAGCCAGATGGAATGGGAAGCCCGGGAGTCACTGCCTCACCATTATCGAAGAAGAGCGGCAGCACCTCGTTTTCGTGACGCACCTCTACGATTGCATCTCCTGATGCCGCGCCTACGTCAAGTCGTCCCATCACAGGATCGCCTGGCAAAACAAAGGGAGAGACGGTCAGTTCCCCGTAGACTGGCTGTACAGCATCAACGGTTGTCTCCACTCGTTGCCAATCCAGCGTTTCTGGTGAGAGCGCGAAAGCTTCTATGCTATAGCGTGTCATGCTATCGCCCAGCTTTATCTCGACGCTGGTCTCACCCTGTACCTTCACAATGTTGTTGTAGATGACCTCCGGGAATTGCAGGCGCATCTTTGCCAGTACCCGGCTTATGTCCGTTTGCGCTGATACTGCAACATTCTGCCTGGCACGATGCGCTTCCACAGCTTCAAGGCGCGCCGTGTCTACCGGTTCTCTTACTGGTTGTGCTGTTCCAGGCACCATCGCCGCAGCTTGCTGCTGTGCCGAAGCGAATTGGAAAGCGCCTTCGGTGCCTGGTGTCGCCATTGGCCCTGCTGCCAGTGGCCGCATCATAGTAGGCCCGTTCGCCCGCAACAGAGCGCTAAATACGGGCTTGGGAGCCAGTTGCGCCAGTGGCCGGTCAGCCTCACCTGTATGTGACTGCTCGTGCCATTCGCCCAGATTCTGCTTGATACATGCCGCCAGCTCTACCTCGGGATCACTGGAAGCTATCAGGCGCTGGTCCTTGACAACCAACTGTACTGGAATAGCGCGCTCAGCTTTTCCAGTTTTGAGTGTCACATTGATACGACTCCCGGGTTGGGCTTGCTTGGGCGCTTCACACTGCAACTGGAGTTCGGCAGGGTGCAGCATGGCACACCAGCCTTCCCAGGCTTTGCCGTCCACAAACGCTCCAAGCAGCACGATGCCATAGGGTGTAGGGATAGGCAGGTGAATACTTTGTCCGGCTTGCAGGTGTTCGCATAGCTTTTCCTCGCTCGAGGCACGCGCAGGATCGACGACAACCACGCGCAGCAGCTCAACTTCGGTGCGTGACGTGATCTCCACATCGCTGCCGATCACGCGCCGTACCAGGAAAGGTTCGGTATTGCTTCCACCTCGCGCAATGAACATGCCTCGACACGCGTTGGACTGCCGCGCTGGGGGAAACGGCAATAAGCTGAGTTCGTGTTCTTCGCCTAATTCACTGATGACCAGCGTCTCGCGCCGTACCTGTTCTGAGCCCTTCAAGGCGACTGTGGCTGTACGCTCCCCGGCAAAGATATTCAGCGTGTATGGCCCGGCTCCACTGAGTTTAGCAACTCCTCGACAGACCCCATCGGGGTTGCATGCCAGCTTCTCGCGTGTCCCGATGCGCTGGCCGCGCTCCTGCAGCTCTACTTCAACAGGCCCCACATAGGGCTGGCCGAAAACGGTCACTGCAAGCGCATAGTGTAGTGTTTCACCGCTCAACTGCTGCTCGATCAATTCGGCATTCAGGGGGGCCAAACGATATTCAGCCACCTCAAAGCGACAGGCCTCTGCCTCATTCCCTTCCAGCCTTGCTTCATACTCTCCCTCCGGCAGCCCCTGCATCGACCAGAGACAAAGCCCATACTCGTCCAGGGTGACTGTATATTGTGCATAGGGATTGCCGCTCAAATGCAGTCTTAGTTTGAGATCGGCTCCAGGCTGCTGTGGCGAGGCTATCAACAGGTGCACCGTGTCACGATTGGCGCGATAAAGCGCCTTATCGGCGGTGTGCGAGACCAGCTTAGGACGTGGTAATGGTGTTGGTGCAATGTTCACTCCCGGCAATGCAATTTCATCTTTTCCACGAAACAGAATGGCTGCTTTCGCGCTTACTTCAGCAATACCGGCGGTCGCCAGTACGCGATCCATGCCCGAACGCTCGAACCAGCCCGTCTTGAGAAAAACGAACCATTTGCCTATAAGCGCTGCATCACCCAGCTTTTCAATCAGAGCAACATCAGTAATTTTTACAAAGGGATCATATTCAACAGGCGGTTGTTGTAGTATCATGGGCATACCTTCTTCTTCTTCTATAGATGCATCTTGTCACGAGCGCAGCTACGTTAAGATAGCCTGAGCTACCTTACATCATCAAGAGAAAAAGTACAAGAGTCGAAGCTAGAACGTTAGAGTATAATGTAGGAGCTACCCTGAGCGCATCCAATAAAGAAAGATAATAAACACGTATGCATCTATCTCGACGTCTGCTGGTAATAGTATCGCTGTCTTGCCTGCTTGCCGCCTGTACTCCCGTTGGAGGAAACAGCGGAAACGTGACACAGACGCAACCGCCGCGTACTGCAACGACTGATCCGTGCCCCAGCGTCCTGGGGCGGTCAATGAACTGTTATACTCCACATGCCTTGCGTGTCGCCTATGGTTTGGAGGCATTGACAAAGCAAGGGTTTACAGGTAAAGGGCAAACGGTCGTCGATATCGTCTCGTATGGCAGTCCCACCTTGCAGCAAGATATGGATGTGTTTGACAGGCAGTTTGGCCTGCCACCAATCACCATCAAAGTCATTTCACCGCTAGGTCCAGTCCATTTTGATCCCGCCAATAAAGACATACCTGGCTGGGCGGCCGAGACCGAACTCGATGTGCAAATCATTCATGCCATTGCTCCGGACGCAGGTATCGTGGTTTTGACCAGCCCGGTTGATGAAACTGAAGGTACCATCGGCCTGCCTCAATTTCTCCAATTAGAGCAGTATGCAGTTACCCACCAACTTGGCCAAATTTTTTCGCAGAGTTATGTTGCTTCGGAAACGACGCTTTCCGATAGTACCGGCCAGCAACTCGTCAAAAAATATACCGCTTTCTATCAACGGATTACAACCCAACTGGGTTGGACAATCGTCAACGGTTCGGGCGATCATGGAGCCACGGATTACGCTG
>WNGJ01001397.1_pt1 | contig 35913 bp, 35 predicted proteins | sample 5400611 | NCBI WGS metagenome assembly WNGJ01 (sample SAMN13153375, study PRJNA577476) | soil metagenome | isolation source: 40 cm soil or saprolite under Garry oak tree replicate 1 | place: USA:California | collected 2016-06-15
CGGGATCGAGCGCCGACGTGGGTTCGTCGAATAGCATCACCTTGGGTTCCATGCAGAGCGCCCGCGCGATCGCGACCCGCTGCTGCTGACCGCCGGACAGCTGGGCCGGATATTTGTCGGCCTGGTCGAGGATTTTCACCCGGTCGAGCAAGCGTCTCGCAGTTGCCTCAGCCGCCGCCTTGCTGGCTCGCCGCACCCGCATCGGGGCTAGCATGCAGTTGGCCAGCACAGTTATGTGCGGAAACAGATTGAACTGCTGAAACACCATGCCGACCTCACTGCGGACCGCGTCGATCTTCTTCGGATCGTCGTCAACCAGGATGCCGTCCACCAGGATTCGGCCGCGTGAGTAGCTTTCAAGATGATTGATACATCGGATCAGGGTCGACTTGCCTGACCCCGACGGCCCGCAGAGCACGATTTTTTCGCCGGTGCGGACCGACAGGTTGATGTCGGACAAGGCCTTGAACGAGCCATACCATTTTTCGACACCCTCCATCACGATCATCGGCGTGGAAGGCTCGGCGGCGTCGATTGCGGACCGGCTCGTCATGGCTTCTGTGCTGTTTGCGATCGATGATCAGTTGACTTCGAACGGAACGCCCTCGACGCTAGTCGGGAATTGCACCGGATCCTGCTTCATCCATTTCTTGGTGATTTTGGCGAGATCGCCGTTGCTTCGGATCTTTTCGATGAATGCGTTGACCGCGGCATTCATCTCCTTCTCGCCCAGGCGCGTACAAGCGCCGTTGTAGAGCCGCGTGAACTCCAGCTTGGTCTCGTAAGTGCCAGGACTGGCCTGGTTCAGCCGGTCAACGTAAAACATGTTAGAACCAATCGCCTGCACCTGGCTGGACACCAACGCCTGGATCGTGGCCGCATCGTCATCGAACCGGCGGATCGTCGCGCTTTCCGGCGCATTTTTGGTTACCTGGGTATCCTGCACGCTGGAGCGCGGCACGCCGATCACGAACTTGCCCATGTCCGCGTTGGTTTTGATCTTGGTCGTCTTGGCGGCGACCAGGCCCATTGTATTGGCGACGTAGGGCTTGCTGAACTGAACCGCCTTGGCGCGATCCGGTAGCATGGCCATGGTGGCGAACAGTATATCGACTCGTCCCGTCGTCAGCGCCGGGATCCGGTTGGCGACTGCGAGCGGCACGAACTCAACCGGAACGCCCAGTTCCTTGCCGAACAGTTCGGCGATGTCGGCATCGAAACCTTCCTGCTTGCCGCTGGAATTGACGTAGCCCCACGGCGGGTTGTCGCCCTGGATGCCGACGACCAGCTTGCCCTTGGCCTTGATCTCGGCCGGGGTCAGCGCAACTGCGGACTGGCAGACGAAGGCGGTGCCGACGAGCAGCGACGCCGCCGCCAGCAGAACATGCCTGCGATGAAGTTTAATGGTCCTGGTATCAATCATAGTGTCTCCTCCTTTGGTCTCTTTTGTTGCGACTTGGAAAATCTCGTTGCTGCCTCATCCACTCAACGCTGCGCAGCTGCAAAGCGGCGTTCAAGATGCGCGCCCAACAGCGACAGCGGCCAGCAAAGTCCGAAATAAAGCGCACCGACGATGCCGAATACGAGCAGGGGCTTGAAAACGGTATTGGAGACGATGCTTCCTGCGCGGGTGAGTTCGGTGAAACCGACGATCGCGGCGAGCGATGTGCCCTTGATCAGCTGGACCAGGAACCCGATTGTTGCAGGCAGCGAGATGCGCAGCGCCTGCGGCAACACCACATCCCTGGTCCTCGCGATATAGCCAAGCCCGAGCGCTTTCGCGGCCTCGGTCTGCCCTCTGGGCACCGCCTCGATTGAGCCGCGCCAGATTTCGCCAAGATAGGCACTGGCATGCAGTGTGAAGCCAATGGCCACTGCCGCCCAGGCATCCAGCTTCAGGCCGATCAAGGCAAGTCCGTAGTAGACCACGAACAACTGCATCAGCAGCGGCGTACCTTGGAACAGGGCGATGTAGGCGCCGGTCATGCGTTCGGTGACGGAGGAGCCTGACGTTCGCGCAAGTGCGACGGCAAGCCCCGTGATGCCGCCGCAAGAAAAGCCAATCGCCGACAGCGCCAATGTCCATTGCATGCCTTTCAGAAGAAACAGGAACTCGGCGGTGCCCACGGTCTTCTCCTTACTTGATCGGGTAGTCGAAGCTGACCTTGCCGATGATCCGAAATAAGCTCATCACCAGCCAGGACATCACGAAATAAAACAGCGTGACGGTGCCGTAGACCTCGAAGCTGCGGAACGAGTCGGACTCGATCCGTTGCGCGACCGAGGTCAGTTCATAGGCGGAGATCGCCGCGGCGACGCTGGTCGTCAGCGTCAGCAGAACGAATTGGCTCTTGAGCGACGGATAGATTGCACGTAGCGCCGGCTTGAGAACGATTAGTCTGAAGACCTGCGCCTTGTGGAGACCGAGTGCGAGCCCGGCTTCAACCTGTCCCTTGTTGATTGATTGCACGCCACCTCGGATGATCTCGATGGCATAAGCGCCGCCATTGATGCCGAGTGCGATGATTGCGGTCACAGTGGGATTGAGCCGCACCCCGGCAAGCGGCAGCGCGAAGAAAATGAAATAGATCTGGACCAAGAATGGTGTATTGCGGATCAGTTCGACGAACGCGATCACGAGCCAGCGCAATGGCCGGATATGCGAATCGCGTAGCACGACGCCACCGATTCCAATCATGATCGCAAGCAGCATCCCGCACACCGCAAGGCCGAGCGTACCCGCGCTACCCCACAGCAGGTTGGGCAGGCCGTCGAGGACGGGTCCAAAATCGAGCTTGTAGTTCACGAGCGCTTATCCTCCTGCAACCATCCTTCTCGCGTCCGGTCTTGCCGCCGGATCAAGCTATTCGCAAACAAGCTACCGCGGTCAGCCCTGCGGTTTCACGCCAGCGGTATTGTCAGATCAGCGATCAGCGGTCGTGTCTCCGGACGGACCCCGCGCCACCACGCGAACGCTTCGGCTGCCTGTTCGACCAGCATGCCGACGCCATCGGCAAGCCTACCCGCGCCCGCTGATCGCGCGAACTGCAGAAATGGCGTCAGCCCCTTGCCGTAAGCGAGCTCGTAGGCGAGACAACCCGGCTCTACTGCGCCCGCCGCGAATGCCGGCAACTCGCCGCGCAGGCTCGCTGACGTGGCATTGATTACAATTTCGAACGATGAATGTCCGACATCGGCGGGGTTCTTGATATCGATTTTGCCGAACGGCGCGAACTGACTCTGCAAGGCGTCAGCCTTGGAGCGCGTGCGGTTGGCGATGGTTAGCTGCGCGGGCCCCGCTTCAAGCATGGGTAACATGGCCCCACGCGCCGCGCCGCCTGCCCCCAGCATCAATACGCGCCTGCCCGCGAGCGGAACACCCAGGTTTCGTTCGATGTCCCGCACCAGGCCGATGCCGTCGAAATTCTCTGCGACGATCTCATCGCCTTCGAACTTCAGGCAGTTCGCCGCTCCAGCGCTATCCGCCCGAGGCATGCGCCGCGTGGCCAGCGCATGAGCCTCAAGTTTGAAAGGTGCGGTGATGTTGATTCCGCGCCCGCCCGCGGCTCGAAACGTCGCGACAGTGGCGGCAAAGCCGTCGAGCGCGGGTTCGATTTTGCCATAGTCGATATCCTCGCCGGTATCGCGCGCGAAAGTCATGTGGATCAGCGGCGATTTGCTGTGGCTCAGCGGATTTCCGAACACAGCGTAACGGTCGGTCATGTCTGGTTTCCCGCGCGGCCCTATGCAGCAATGGGTTTCTTTGGATCGACCGTCATCTCAGCCTGCCGCTTTCTCGGAATACAGGACGCCGTCTTTGGTCATGGCAGCGATTTCCGCCTCGGAGTAGCCGAGCGAGGCAGCGATCGCGCGGTTATGCTGGCCGAGCAGCGGCGCAGGACTTTTCGGCGTGGTATCGCAATCGTCGAACCGGAACGGCAGGTTCGGCAGCTTGACCTTGCCGAGCACCGGGTGGTCCTGCTCGATCACCATGTTGCGCGCTTGAATCTGCGGATCGGCCAGCACCTGATCGATCGTCTGAACCGCGGAGCACGGCACTTCGGCGGCATCGAGCGCAGCAAGGCACGCCTGGACCGTACGCTCTCTGGTCCACTCATCCACGATGCGCGTGGCTTCGGCATAATTCGCTGCACGTCCCGCGGGTGTCGTGAAGCGCGCATCGGTCGCGAGTGCGTCACCGCCGATCAGTTTCGCAAGCCGCCGCCAGGCGTCGTCAACCTGGGCCGCGATCACGAGATAGCCGTCGCGGCCTGAAAACACGCCGTAGATCGGCGAGTCCGGCTGGCCGGCCCCGGTCTGTCGCGGCAGATCAGTGCCGCCGCTGAAGGTGTAGCGCTGTATAGCGTAATCATGGATCGAAACCATGCAGTCATAGAGCGCCAAATCGATGTGCTGACCCTTGCCGCTGCTGGCACGCCCGACCAGGCCGGCGCAGATCGCCGCCACGCCATGGACGCCGGTGTACATGTCGGCGATCGGGATCCGCAGCAGCGGTGGTGCCTCGCCAGGATTGCCGACCTGTGCCATCGCACCTGATTTGGCTTCCGCGATCAGGCCGAAGCCGGCCTTGGCGGAATCCGGTCCGGTATGGCCATAGGCGGAGACTGAGCAATAGATGAGGCGCGGATTGAGTTTTGACAACTCGGCATGGCCGAGCCCGAGCTTTGTCAGCGCGCCGGGTCGATAGTTCTCGACGAACACGTCGGCGGTTTTGACCAGCTCGTGCATCATCGCAAGCCCGCGCTTGTCCTTGAGATCGATACAAAGGCCGCGCTTGCCCATGTTCTGTTGCAGGAAATAGCCGGACTGTCCCTCCTTGAAATGGCCGTGGGCGCGGCCAGCATCGCCGCCCTTCGGTCGTTCGACCTTGATGACATCGGCACCCATCGCCGCGAGGCAGCGCGACGTATGCGGGCCGGCCAGGAAATGGCTGTAGTCGATGACCCGGATGCCGGTGAGCGGCAAGTTCTGGCTCATGACGGGTCCTCCTGTTGCGCGTCAGGCCGGCGCAGGATCATCAGCTTGTGCTCGCCCTTCTGCACCACTTCGTCATCCTGGTTGATCAGTTCGGATGCGAGATTGACGATGCCCCAGCCGGGCTTTCTCGTCTCGCGCATCGCGCCGATGCGGTATTTCACGTGCAGCCGATCGCCAGCACGGATCGGCTTGAGGAAATCCCAGGTCCAGCCGAGCGAGGCGCCGGGCGGAAACTGCAGGGTGCCCTGGGTCTTAAGCCCGTCCGCGAGCGACAGGCCGAACAATCCATGCGCGACGATGCCGCCGAAATGCGAGGCTTTCGCGAACTCTTCATCGACATGCACGGGCGTATGATCGCCGGTGAGGTCCGCGTAAGCGCGGATCATTTCCTTGGTCACAGTCACTTCCGGCGTCGTGCCTTCGTCTCCAAGCGTCACATCATCGAAGTAGCGCTCGTGTGGCTTCTTGGGCGGCGTCGGATTTGCGCCAATGTTGCTGGTCGAGATCATGCCTGCTCCTCAGGCGCGTGGATTGACGGCCAGAACGGCCTGGACCGTGCCGGGACTTGCCGGGATCAGTTCGACGATCAACCCGTCCGGCAGGACCAGCCAGTTCGCTCCCTTATCGAGATGCGAAACGCCGAAGTCTTGTGCCGCCACGATCGCGGCGTCGACGTCCTCGCACATCACGCCGAGATGGGCGAAGCGGCCCTCGGGGCCATCGAATTCGGGGTCTGCCATGAATTGGAGGCCGCCGAAGGTCCATGCCTGGCGCGGCGAGGCCTGGTCGCCATCAACGTCGCGCAGCGTCATGCCGAGCACCTCGCGAAAGAAGCGGATATGCCAGTGGATATCCTTCACCTTGAACGCGACGTGTTCGAGATACGCCTTCTTCAGATGAACCTTGTCCATCATGCCCTCTCCGCCGCGCCAAACTCGGCGCGTTCGATACCCTTGACGCAGGCAACGAGGGTCGCGTTGACCGGCGTTGGCACGCCCGCCTTCGCGCCCGCGCGCACGACGGCGCCATTAATGAAATCCACTTCGGTCACCGAACCCTTTTCAAGGCTTTGCAGCATCGACGCCTTGAACTCCGGCGGCAGGCCGCTCCCGGCCTTTACCCATGCATCATGCGGATGCAAAGTTTCGAGCTCGATTCCGCTCGCTTTCGCCACTGCGATTGCTTCCGCTACCGCCGCCATCGCGGTCACCTCGAGTTCCGGCACTGCATAGAGTCCACCATAGGCGAGCCGCGTAATGCCGCTCAGTGCCCCGGTCGCGATATTGACCAGCAGCTTGTCCCACATCGCACCCATGATGTTGCGGCTCACAACCAGCTTCATGCCCGCCGCTTCGAAGGTTGCTGCGATACGTTCGATGCGGGGCGAGATCCGGCCGTCAAGTTCGCCGATGATGGTCTCCTTGCCGTCAACACCGGCGATGACGTGGCCGGGACCGAGGACGACGCCACCGACATAGGTCTTGCCAGCGATCACCCGGTCGCGCCCGACCAAACCGATCAGAATGTCCTCATGCCCGAGCCCGTTCTGCAGGGACAGCACGGTCGTGTTGGGACCGACGAGCCCGGTCGCTTCCCTGACCGCCTCCGCCGTGTGAAACGATTTGACCAGCACGATGACCAAGTCGGCGGGTTCGCCGACTTCAGCCGGGATCGCCGCGCGGATCGCAACGGCGCGATCCTTGCCTTCGGTGCGTATGGTCAGACCGTCGCGATTGATCGCGTCGACGTGAGCGTGGTTCCGGTTGACCAGAAGCACGTCGTTGCCGGCTTCCGCCAGCGAACCTCCGATCACTGAACCGAGCGCGCCAGCGCCAATGATCCCGATTCTCACCCGTCTCGCTCCCTTGTGCCCCGTGGTGGCGGGTCAGCGGGAGGACCCTAGGAAGCCTGCCCCTCTTTGGGCTATGTAATGATTTCAATATCTGTCATTGCCAAATTAAATAATGGGGAGCGCCATGTCCGAGCTCAACCAGATCGACCTGCGCCTGTTGCGGATCTTCGATGCCATGCATGCCAATCGTCATGTGACGCGCGCCGCCGAAGAACTGGGTCTCAGCCAACCGACCATCTCGATCGGCCTAGGCCGACTCAGGCAGCAATTCGACGATCCGCTGTTCGTCCGCACCAGCGAGGGGATGCTGCCGACGTCGCGCGCCGATGCCTTGATCGGACCGATCCGTGACGTGCTGCATTCGCTGAGGCGTATCTGCGAGGTTGAGGCGCCGTTCGACCCTGCGTCCGCGACCCGCAAATTCCGCATCTGCATGACTGATGCCAGCCATATCACGCTGCTGCCGCATATCCTCGCGGCGGTGCGCAGAGCCGCGCCAGGGGTCACGCTCGAAGCCGCCCGCATCGACGACTTGATGGCACAGGCGCTGCAATCGGGAGATGCCGATCTGGCGCTGGGCCTGATCCCGAGCCTTGAGACAGGATTTTACCAGCAGACGCTGTTCGGGCAGGACTTCATATGTCTCACAGCTTCGCGGCATCCGCGGATCAAAAAGGCGCTGACGCTCGCGCACTATCAGGCTGAGGGGCACGTCGGCATCGTCTCGGGCACCGGGCAGCAATTGCTGGAGGAAGCCGTCAAGCAATTCGGAATTGAGCGGCGTGTGATGCTACGGCTGCCTGGCTTTCTGGGACTCACCGGCATTCTCGCAGCGTCCGATCTGATCGTCACCTTACCACGTCATATCGGTGAGACACTTGCGGCGATCGGTGGCTTGCGGGTGCATGCCTGCCCGTTTCCGATCCCGTCGTTCTCGGTTAAACAGCACTGGCACGCGCGGTATCACCACGACGCGGCCAATCGCTGGTTGCGCGGACTATGCGCCGAGCTTTTTCTCAAGAAGTAAGAGGACATCGGCTGGACATCGCTTTAATGCATGCCCGTAAAGAATCTGCAATACCGCTGGTACACCGCACACACATTGTTTGGCCCAATGTCCGCACCGGGTGTGCGCCGTGAAAAGGCGGCGCTTCCAGTGGGTGCAAGCCCCATCCGGCAACCGCTCCAGGCTGGAAGCAATCGGAGCAGTCATGGAGGTAACGAAGTGGCTGAAGCCTTCGATTAGCGTGTTACGAATTGGTGACAGCGCGAGTGTGCAGGCCGTAACGCGAGTAAACGCCGAGCAAGCCTCGAAAAGGACGATGCGCAGGCCGACCCGATGACCCTTTCGGGGAAGGCTGACACGGCTGGTCTACCGAGCGAAACCATCCACCCAGCTGCTGCGCCGGGGTAGTGGCGACAGCATGTACACAAAGTCTGCTGAGAAAAGCCGCTCTCGAGGCTCGGAATGAGCCCGAGCGCCAACTCGGCCTCGCCGGACTGCAGCGCCTGCGCCATCACCTCATCGATACGTGCGGCTTCGAGCGTCGCGTTGGGCGCGGCCTCCCGAAGTGATGCGAGAATCTACCGCAACAGGGTGGTATGGCTCGCATCTGTCATACAGATTCGGAATTTGCGCATTGCGGGCGCGGGCTCGAACGTTGCTTCCAGCTCGCAAATATTCCGGAGTGAATGCAGCACGTCGCGGATCGGTCCGATTAGAGCATCGGCGCGCGACGTCGGCAGCATGCCCTCGGCCGTGCGAGCGAAGAGTGGATCAACGAACTGCTGCCGAGTTTGCCGAGGCCGATCGAGATTGTCGGCTGGCTGAGACCCAATTCCTCGGCGGCGCGCGTCGCATGGCGATTGGCATGCATAGCGTCGAAGATACGCAAGAGACGCAGATCGATCTGCTCCAGGCTGGGCATCACATCTCTACTATTACATTTTTTAATGATAACTATTGAGATCATTGCATAGCATCAAAGATGCCAACATTCCTAGTGTCGTCCCGCTGTCCGGCGCCAACGGGCGAATGGGAGGCACACGGGTGAAGGTTGGGATCATTGGCGCTGGCGCGCTCGAACTGCCGCACGCTTTGACGCACGCGGCCGTTCTGCCGCATGCGATAGCCCACAACGAGGCGGCAAATCGCCCGCCATTGGTCCCCGTCTGCAAAGTGCTCGGCGGGGCCGCTGCGTCGGGCGCCCTCGCCGCATTTGTTCGAAACGTCTGCGCCCCGGTGAGCCTCAAGCAACTCGGCTTTGTCGAGTCTGATCTCGACCGTGCGACGAGTCTTATAGAACCCGAATCTTTCTGGAACCCGGAGAAGGTAACGTCAGCGGTCATTCGACGTATCTTGCAGCAAGCCTTGGAAGGCGTCCCCGCTGACTGATCGAATTCAATTAACTCGAAAGGAAAGTCTCATGGAAATTAAGTCTCGTAGAAATGTCGAGCCAGTCGGAATGCACCAGAGCCTCAGCGTTTATTGCTTGGTGCCGAAATTCTCAATGTATGAAGAAACCAAGAACTCGTATCTGGAGCTAATCGATGATTTTGAAGTGCCGGTTGGCGAAGTCTGTGAGCCGCATTACCACAACACGCACGAATACTATTTCATCCTTGAAGGAAACGCTGTTGTCCAAATCGAGGACGAGGCGAAGCGCGTACAGCCGGGTGATCTGATCCATATTCCGCCCAACAAGGTCCATTCGATTTGGCCGACCGGCGATAAAGGGGTCCGAGCGGTCGCAATAGCGGTCGGATGGCAGGAGCCCAAGGGAATCGGCCATATCCCGGCGCCCCTCGCAAGGGTCCCGGTCACCGACTGACGGCAAACGCAGCTTAGCTTCAATTCTAAAGGCTTCCCTGCTCGACCCTTCTTCCAGACCGACAGGACAGTTGAACAATGTTCGTGATGAGAGCGCCTTCGCGCCAATCAATCACGAGTGCCCATCAACGCAAAAAAATCTTAGGGAGCGAGACATGAAAATTAAAATCGGACAGCTAAACATCATCAACAAATCAGAAACTGTCCTGGCTGGAATTGTAGTGACATCACTCGCTCTCGCGAGCGTTGCGGTTGTCACGGCGATGGGAACCGCCAATGCTGCTGATACGGCTTTCAAGAAAAAGTCGCCCCTGATCATCGGGTACAGCATCCAGTCTGCGCAGGATCCCTACTGGCATGGCTATGTGAGCGGCATCGAAACCGAAATGAAAAAATACGGCTTCGAAAAATTGCTGACGCAAGACAGTCAGGCTTCACCGCAGAAGCAGGTTTCAGGCAGCTTGGCGTTGATAAACAGCGGCATCAGCTGCCTCGTCGTTTCTCCCCATGAACCCAACGCCCTTTCTGCGACGATTACCGCTGCGCACAAGGGAAATATTCCCGTCGTTGTCGGTGATGTTGGTGCAGCCGGTGACTATGACGCCTTCGTGCTGTCCGATAACTACCAAGGCGGCGTGCTTGCTGCCCAATTCATCGAAAAGGGGCTGGCGGCTAAGCCTGGCCTCCAGGAAGTGGCGGTGATCGCCTTGAATCCGACGACATCCGTCAACGCACCGCGCTCTGATGGGTTCACAAACACAGTGGCGAAGAACCCCAATATCAAGATCGTAGCGAACATCTCGGGTGGTCAGACACTGGAAGGCGGTTTCAAGGCTGCCCAGGCGATACTGTCCGCAAATCCAAAGGTCGCAGCCATTTACACGCTTAACGATTCGATGGCGGCTGGAGCCCAGCAGGCAATCCAACAGGCGGGGAGAAACCCGATGTCTGACCCGATCCTTGTTGGGTTCAACGGTGACAAGGTTGCGCTGGATTTGATGAAAGAAAAGAAGCTTGCTGCGGATATCGCCCAAAGTCCTTATCAGCAGGGCGTCATCGCCGTCGACATTTGTTGGAAACTTCTGAACGGCGAAACACCAACCTATTCGGATGTCGAGAATGAGGACCGACATGGGACGGCGAGATCGGATAGCGGGGGAGGGACATCGTGCTGGACATGCAAACTTTCGAAGAAATAACAAGCTCAGATCACGACCTGGTCGACGGTGCCCAGCGTAGGCTTCGCGCTACCGGTTTGCGTAAGAGCTTTGGCGCAGTGGAGGTCCTTCACGGTGTTGATCTCGATCTGATGGCCGGTGAGGTTCACGCGCTGCTTGGCGAAAACGGGGCCGGAAAGAGCACCATTATAAATATGCTGTCGGGCCGAATTCTTCCTGATTCCGGCCAAGTCGAGCTCGATCAGCAAGTCATCAATTTCAACAATCCGCTCGCGGCAAAGCGCGCAGGTGTCTCAATCATTGCGCAGGAGCTTGAACTCGTTCCGACATTGTCGATTCTGGAAAACATCTTTTTAGGCGCTGAACCTACCAAATTTGGGTTTATTCGATGGGGCGAAGCGCGGGAAAAGGTCGCGGCCGTCCTAAAGGAGCTTGGGATCGAGGCGGAGCCCAGCCGGTTGACCAGAACGCTTAGCGTTGCGGATCAACAACTTGTCGAGATTGCGAAAGCGACTATTGGTGACTTCCGCGTCCTCATAATGGATGAGCCAACTTCAGCGCTCAATCTTGAGGAAACCTCGCGTCTATTCAAAATCATCTCCAGATTCAAGGATGCCGGAGTTGCCATACTTTATGTGTCGCACAGATTATGGGAAGTATTTGATATCGCCGATCGTGTTACCGTCCTGCGCGACGGGGAGGTAGTCCAGCGGTCGCTCATCAAAGACACAAATACCGCTCACGTCATCCAGTCCATGCTGGGGCCGAAGAGCTCGCTCATTTCGGGCGGTCCGGGCCGGTCAAAACGGAGTTCTGTGCAGTCAGGTGTGCCGGTGTTTGAGATAAGAGGGCTCAACAGCGGCGGGGTCCTAAGCAACGTGTCAATTTCTGTAGATGCCGGAGAAGTGGTCGGGCTTGCCGGCGTGCTTGGCTCGGGCCGGACAGAGCTCTGTGAAGCCATTTACGGACTAAGGAAGGTGGATCCTGGAACCAAGATTCTAATAAGAGGACGCGCCGTTGAATTGGATCAGCCGAAGAAATCGTCGCGCCACGGGATATTTTTCCTCACTGAGGACAGAAAGCAGGAAGGTATATTTCCGCAGCTCGACTTGCGCGAGAACGTCGTTCTACCGAATGTGCTTGATAGGTCCGACCGAGCTAAAACGAGTTCAGTCGCAAGGAGCAATTTGGTCAAGATGACGGGGTTTGGTGTCGTATCGGCGCAAGACGAACTAAGTCGTTTTGAGGAGATGCGTCGGTCTTTGAATATCAAATGCTCAGGGTCTCGCAACAATGTTACGCAGCTAAGCGGCGGAAATCAGCAGAAGGTACTTTTTGCGCGTGGGCGAATTGCCAAACCATTCGTAATGATACTTTCAGAGCCGACACGCGGTGTTGATGTCGGAGCAAAGGAAGAAATTTACGCAGCAATTGATCAGCTCGCAGGCGATGGCACGGCGATTATTGTCAGTTCTTCGGAAATTCCAGAACTTCTTCGGTTGTGTACCCGAATTTGGATCCTCAGACACGGCAAAGTTGTTTCCGAAGTCAACTCGGCGGAGACCGATGAGGAAGCAATTCTACAGACCATGGCCGGCTAAACTGGCCAACCCGGAACGAATCACATGTTCAAAAGCGTACTCAAATCGGAGTCACTCGCGTCCCTCATTGCCCTGGTCGTTGTCGCAATCGTGTTCACGGCAATTAATGGCAGGTTCCTGTCACGGTTGAATATCGAAGGAATTATCGTCAGTGCATCCATATCAGCGATTGTAAGCCTGGGCATGACGTTTGTTATAGCAATGAGGGCGCTTGACCTTTCCGTTGGTTCGATCATGGGCTTTGTAGCCGTTATCGCAGCGACGATGCTGTCGCACGACGTCTCATTATCGATTGTGATCGCCATCTCTCTGCTTGCCGCTGCAGGCCTTGGCCTGGCGAACGCTCTGCTTATTACCTGGCTAAGGCTGCCATCCTTTGTCGCGACGCTCGCCAGCTTTTCGGTCATTTTGGGGCTGAGCCTGATTATCACGCATGGCGCAACCGTCACGGTCCATAACCGCACGTTGAGCGAGCTTGTTATTGGCAGCATTTATGGACTGGTGCCATCTGCCGCTCTCATCGCCGCGGTCGTCTTCGGTGTGATGGCAATGCTTTTCTTTCGAACACCCTTCGGGCGGCATGTTGCGGCCACCGGTGGAGAAGTGCGCGCCGCGATCGGCGCCGGTGTGAATATTCCTAAAATTACGACGGGCGTCTTTATGATTTCCGGCGCACTCGCCGGGCTTGGCGGCATCATGACCGCGGGGATGCTCCAAAACGCTGACTCCACGATCGGAAGCGGCGCAGAACTAATGTCGATTGCAGTCGTCGTGGTGGGCGGAACGAGCCTCATGGGTGGCCGCGGCAATCTGCCAGGAACTGTCCTGGCCGCATTTCTCTTGTCGTCAATCAAGTCCGGTCTGAACGTCGCCAACGTTCCTTCACTCTACGAAGGGCTGGTTTTTGGTGGAATATTGATCACCGCACTCATGGTCGACGGGATGCGCCGAACTGAGCGACGCAAAGGAATGCTGGTTGTCTAACCCGTTCGGGGAAATCAAAATGCAGAATATCAAGAACGTACAACCATTGAATCTCGAACGCGACCATCGTTGGGAATTTGTATTCGACAGTCATCGTTCCGGAGTGTGGATCCTAAACGCACTCATTATTCTCTTTCTTGCAATTGAAACGCCCAATTTCTTCAATTCTGGAAATCTGCAGTCGGTCTTGAACGATGCATCGATACTGGGCATCGGTGCAGTTGCGATGACCTTGCTCATCATGGCGGGTGCGTTTGATCTTTCTGTGTCGGCGACAATGGGTTTGGCACCAATCCTTGGCTTGCTGTGTGGTGGTTCCTATGGGCCGATCATTATATTGGTATCGATGTTCGCAGGAGCCATTCTGGGCCTGGTCAACGGCCTCATCATCACACGCGGACATGTCGCACCGTTCGTAGCGACGCTGGGAACACTTTTCGTCTATAGCTCGCTCGGTGCCATAGCGACTGGCGGGAGCGCATTACTTGTCACGAGCCCCTTTCTGCTCGGCCTATCGACAGGCGCCGTGTTTGAGATAGCTCCCTATAGCTTCGTGATATTAATGGCTGTTTTCGGAATGTGTTGCTTCATCGTGAATCGACTTCACATCGGTCGTTGGATACGCGCAGCCGGAAGTAACATTCGAGCAGCGCACGTGAGCGGAATCGATCTGCAGTGGATATACGTGGTTCTGTTCACTCTTACGGGCGCGCTGACCGGTCTCGCAGGAATTATCTTGAGTGGATATTTGGCTTCAGCGCTCGCAACTCAAGCCCCGAATTACAATCTATCAGCTATTTCAGCTGTGGTCGTTGGCGGAACCAGCCTTCGCGGTGGCGAAGGATCTTTGGTCGGGACACTGCTCGCCGCTTGGCTTTTTGCGATGGTCAACAATGGTTTGATACTCTACGGCGTGGATTCGTACTGGCAATACCTGGCAATTGGAGTGGTGCTTGTGGCAGCGCTTACGCTGGGCGTCATCGTTGAACTGAGCCGGAGATGGATATCGGAAATGTGGTCCACCCAAAAGATGCAGGCGGACCAGCGCAGTTGATCGGAACAATTAGATCAGCGCGCTGGGGGGCGTAACGGGTATGCTTGATGAAGGAATTGAACCGGCCGTGACAGCAGCTATGTCGGACCGCTATTGGAATCCCCGGCGCCTGGAAGTCGGTGGCGTTACGGTACTGCTTCGGACCGTACAGGTCAGTACGAGGCCGGCGAGGACGAGATGGCAGCACCAATAGAACAGCAACAAGCGGCTTCGAAGGGTTTGAGAGACACTGCGCGCGTGCAAGCCCAAGGTCTAATGAATAGTACATAGAGACTGGAGAGAAACATTAGATGCAACCATTCGAAACTCGTGAATTTGGTCGTTCCGAACTGAACGTTACTGCCTTTGGTTATGGCGCGGCCCAGGTTGGAAACTTCTTTCGCACGATGTCTGATGCGGACTCGGATGAGATGTTCCAGGCGGCGTGGGACGTCGGCATACGTTATTTTGACACCGCCCCGTTTTACGGACACGGCTTGTCCGAACTTCGAACGGGCCATAGCCTTCGTTGGAAGGACCGCGATAGCTACGTTCTTTCGTCAAAAGTGGGACGTTTGCTTACGCCGTCTCGGCGTGCTGACATCAGCTTTTCGCCTTGGGTAGACGCAGCTCCTTTCAAGGTGCATTACGATTACAGTTACGATGGTACGTTGCGCTCATTTGAAGACTCGCTGCAGCGCCTCGGCCTAGAAAGAATGGATATCTGCCTTATCCACGACGTCGATGTCTTCACGCTAGGGAAGGACCAACCTGAGCTATTCAAGCAAGCGATGGATGGAGCATGGCGAGCGCTTGAGTCGTTGCGGTCCCAAAAAGTTGTCAAAGCGATCGGTGTTGGAGTTAACGAATGGCAGGTGTGCCACGAAGCTCTCAAACAGCGCGACTTCGATTGTTTTCTTCTCGCAGGCCGATATACGCTGCTTGAACAGGACGCGTTGGACGAATTCTTACCGCTTTGCCAAACTCGTGGCGCCGCTGTCGTTGTTGGTGGCGGCTTCAACTCAGGCATTCTTGCAACGGGAGCCAAATCCGGGGCAAGGTATAATTACGCGCCCGCACCTGAGCATATGATGAAGAGGGTTCGGGAATTGGAAAAGGTCTGCGAGGAATTCGCCGTCCCTTTGCCTGCCGCAGCACTTCAGTTCGTCGTTGCGCATCCAGCGATCCCCACATTTATATCCGGCACTAGCACAACGGCACAGCTCAAGCAGAATCTTGCCTGGTTTAGCTATCCAATTCCGAGGTCGTTTTGGGGGGCTCTGAAGGAGGGAGGCCTCTTACGCGAAGACGCGCCAACACCATGACCACGAAAAATTGTGCGCAGTACCAGTCCGAAAACGAAACGCGGCTGCGTGTTGGCGTGAAAGCGAGTTCATTCACTCTTTGAAGTGTTTCCCACGCGAGGATCGGGAACGGGCTCTATTCAGCGAGGATGGAGTAACAAGATTCGACAGCTGACTTGATTCAAATTCGCGCTTGTCAGTCCAACTGGCAGTCGCTTGCGGGCGTGCGCCAGAAGGAAGCAGTACCAATTTGCAAAGGCTAAAACAAACAAAAGGAGGCGATACCATGAAGAGGCCGGGCTGCACCATAATCGGAACCGTTGTCGCAAAACCGGAAAAACGAGAAGAGGTTTTCGTAATCCTCAACGCGATGGTCGCGCCGACACGCACTGAGCCGGGCTGCGTCAACTACGACTTTCACTGTGATCAGAACGATCCTAATATCTTCGTATTCTACGAAAACTTCGTCGACGACGCCGCGCTCGATATTCATATAAAAATGCCATACATCCAGCCGATTTTCGAGCGGACGAAAGAGTTGCTCGCGCGGCCGGTCGAAGTCCGCCATCTCACGCTTTTGTACGATCGCGCAGTCTAGAGTTGAGAGAGTCAGCGGCTGAAACGGCCGCCGAGTGCGTCCCGCCGAAAAAGCCACATGAAGGGCGCCGTCACCTTGGTGTTCGGTTCCGCCTTTTTGGCCATCTCTGCTTCGCCGCGGACAAAGGTCGTCATGTCGCCGTCCCAGACCTCCAGGATACGGTGGTCGATGTTGAGTGGTGTGTCGATTTTCACAAAGAAGGCCTGCATCGCCGACGCGCCGGTGATCTGCTTCACACCAAACGCCAGGATGGCGTCGGGTGTGAAAGTATCGAACGCCGAAGCGAACTTCAGCGTGTCGATCTCGCGGCAAAGCGCCTCGATCCAGTCTGGCGTCCTGTCGAGCAGCGTGAGGGTATTTGGCATTTTTCATTGTCCTTCAACGGGCGCTGCCTTGCGCATTGGCGGGTTGGTCACGATGAATAGTCGCCTGCAAGAATCACTCGTCTCGTGGCCCCCATCCGCCGTGTCCTTCATGTGGCCTTCAATTGACGAGCGGCGGCGTCGGCGGTATCTTCGGGCTGGGTGTTGAAGGCAATCGCGGCGTTTGGGGCGGCCTTATGGATGATGTTCACCACGGTCTCGAACAGCGCCAGGCTTTTGGGCGGGAGTCGGAGGCCACCGCCGATCACCACACAGTCATAGTCGGCGCCCGTCAGCGCCTTCTCGAGCATCGCGCTCCCAGCGGCATCTGGCGTGATCATGCAAGTATCGCCCTTCCACCCGTGTTCCTCTATCTTTTTGACGCCCAAGGCGATCCCGGCGTTGATCTTTTCGGCATTGAAACCGGGAGGCAGGGAAGGGTCCGAGAAATCGACCGTTTCAGGCTTCTGGCCGACGAATAGGATGTTGGTCATTTGGTTTCTGCTTTCAGTTGGGGTTGATCCGAGATTCGCGAGACTTTGTTCATCGCGCGCGACCTAGTCCGAACAACTTCCTCTCGATGGACTGGACCGACCTACATTGCCAGCGCCATTTCAAGCGCGCTAGAAATTTTCTCCCAATTGCTTACTCGCGCGAACGAACCAACACTGAAGTCTCAGGCTGGGTCGGCATATCGCGTTGAAAAAAAGAAAAGCTGGCGCACCCGACACGATTCGAACGTGTGTACCTTTGCCTTCGGAGGGCAAACGCTAACCAACCCTGCTGTCCAGCGCCGACGGAAATTGAAGGGTTGGGCCAGTACTTGGATGAGCCGCGATGGATTTCATGAAAAGATTGGAGGCGAAACGCCAGTTTTCGGCGTAGCTCAAGTGGTGGGTTTTGGCCTAAGAAGGTCAAAAATGCTTTATCTTTCAATGGGAGTTGACTGACTCCCTCTCCGCCAAATTGCCCAGGGCCTCGTATTCTCCGGGCGAATTCATTTGCAATTAAGCCCAGCAACAGCAGCGATTTCTCATTTGAGCTTTGGACTGTCGATCGGTAGTGCCGGCTTATTGTTCTCCGAAAGACCCGTTTATCTCCGAAGCTCTGGACTCCACCGATTCGGTACGGTTCTCGAAATTCGAACGTTTCGAGTTACTTATGAACCCCGACAAAAAAGGTTCTGCGGTTTCTCTCGGGCAGGCGACAGTCCCAATTTCCACATTATCATCGCAGGCTCTGCTGGTGCGTGGTCTTCATCGGCAGCCGCTCCGACCGCCTGCAACAGGCGGAATAGCCGCGAGAATATGGGTCGAATCGACTGACAAGTGCCGGCAACACCCGGCACAATCCCCGGCTGACTCTAAAATTCCCACTACCCGCAGCAGGTCAGGCGCGGCGTCGAGATCCGATCAAGGTTGCCCAGCGGCGGAATTCATCAGCGGTCAGTCTGGCAGCTAGGCCCAAAATCGCGTCGATGCTTCCACGTTTAAAAGTGAGATGTTCACCCGAATGAGACGGCCGGTTGGCGCGCATTAACGGGGAGCTTGGAACGGCTGCACAGTAGCGAAGCCGCCTTGCACATTCTGCAGCAAAGTCCGCGAGGTTCCTGCCACAGCCTAACCGAGCAACGAGCGGTCGCATCGAGGGGAGCATCAAACTCGCGGGCCGTGATCTCCTGACGCTGCCCGACCAAGCGATGCAGGATGTGCGCGGCAATGACGTCGCCATGATCTTCCAGGAGCCCATGACCAGCCTCAACCCGGTGCTGACCATCGGGTTCCAGATTGCCGAGGCGCTGATCTATCACCGGGGTATGTCGCGCTCGGCAGCCGAGGCCGAGACTATTCGCCTGCTTGAGAGGGTCCGCATTCCGGCGGCGAAATCGCGTTTCCACGAATATCCTCATCGCTTCTCCGGCGGCATGCGCCAGCGCTTGATGATTGCCATGGCGCTGGCCTGCAAGCCGAAGCTGCTCATCGCCGACGAACCGACGACCGCGCTTGACGTCACGATCCAGGCGCAGATCCTGGACCTTCTCAAGATTCTGCAACAGGAAGAGGATATGTCGATCCTTTTCATCACCCATGATATGGGAGTCGTTGCCGAAATCGCGGATCGCACCGTGGTGATGTATGACGGGCAAGCGGTGGAGGCCGACAACACCGAGCGGATTTTTGCCGCGCCCGCCCATCCCTATACGCGCGCGCTGATCGCCGCGGTGCCGCGCCTGGGCTCCATGGCGGGGCGCGCGCGCCCGATGCGTTTCCCCATCGTCGACAAAGTGACCGGGACGTCGGACGAGCCGAGGGAGACGCCGGACACAGCGGCCACAGCCGCGCGGCCGGTGCTCGAGGTCGCCAACCTGACAACGCGCTTTGCGATCCGTTCCGGCCTGTTCGGAAAGGTCTCGGGCCGCGTTCACGCCGTGGAGAACATATCGTTCAGCCTGCACACCGGGGAAACGCTGGCGCTGGTTGGCGAATCCGGTTGCGGCAAGTCGACCACAGGCCGATCCATTCTCAAGCTGATCGAACCGGACAGCGGCACCATTCTGGTTGATGGCGAGGACGTTCTCGGCGCTAACCCCCGCACCCTGCGAGAGTTGCGCAAGCGCATGCAGATCGTCTTCCAGGATCCGTTCGCGAGCCTCAATCCGCGCATGTCGGTCGGCTCGGCGATCGCCGCACCGCTGCATGCGCACGGGCTTGCTTCGTCATCGCAAGCGCGCGACAGGGTCGCCGACCTACTGGTTCGCGTCGGGCTGACGGCAGACATGGCGTCGCGCTTTCCGCACGAGTTCTCCGGCGGTCAGCGCCAGCGCGTCTGCATCGCCCGTGCGCTTGCGCTTGGTCCCAAGCTGATCATTGCCGACGAGGCGGTTTCAGCTCTCGACGTCTCGGTTAAGGCACAGGTCGTCAATCTGATGCTCGACCTTCAGGCGAGCATGGGCCTCGCTTTTCTCTTCATCTCCCATGACATCGCAGTCGTCGAGCGGATGAGCCATCGCGTCGCGGTCATGTATCTCGGCGAAATTGTCGAGATCGGTCCCCGTGCGGCGGTCTTCGGCAATCCGCAGCATCCCTATACGAAGAAGCTCATGGCGGCCGTACTGATCCCTGATCCCGCGCGCCGCGCCGAGAAGCGCGGCGTATCGAACGACGAAATCGAGAGTCCCGTGCGCGCCCCCGACTACCAGCCGCCGGTCCGCCAGTACCGCGAGGTCACGCCGAGCCACGTCGTCCAGGTTTGGGGTGAAGAGTGGTCAGGCTAATCAACAAACCGAGAGAGCAGCGAGCGCATATGCGGCTCCGAGAATGTCGGCTGCTTTGTGGGCGCCGATGCCACGGGGCGCGTTGAGATCCGCAAGGAGCTGGGCGCCATCGACGCGCGAACGCCCGTCAGGCATGAACCGCAACCTTCAATGCCTCGGCACGGATCTCTTCGACGAGCCGGTCCTTCAGGCTGACGAATTCGGGCGAGGTCTTGATCTTGTAGGATCGTGGGTGAGGTAGATCGACCGCGATTTCGGCCTTGATGCGGCCGGGGCGGGCGCTGATGACGATGACGCGGCTGCCGAGGAAGATGGCCTCTTCGATGTCGTGGGTGACGAACAGTACGGTTTTCTGGTCGCGCTCCCAGATGCCGAGCAGCATTTCCTGCATCAGCACGCGGGTTTGATTGTCCAGCGCACCGAAGGGTTCGTCGAGCAACAGGATCTTGGGGTCGTTGGCGAGGGCACGGGCGATGGCCGTGCGCTGCTGCATCCCGCCGGAGAGCTGTTTTGGAAAGTGGTTTTCAAAGCCCGACAAACCGACCCGATGGATGAACCCGTAGGCGATCTTGCCGCGCTCGGCTTCGGAAACCCCGCGCTCGCGCAGGCCGAACGCGATGTTCTCGCGCACGGTCAGCCATGGGAACAGCGTGTACGACTGAAACACCATGCCGCGATCCGCGCCCGGTCCTGTTACCTCGCGCCCATCCAGAACGACACGGCCGCTCGTTGGCCGATCAAGGCCCGCGACGATGCGCAGCAGCGTGGATTTCCCGCAACCCGAAGGGCCGAGGATGGTGACGAAGTCATTGTTGTTGACATTGAGGTCGATCGGTTCCAGGGCGAGCGTCGGCGCATGACGCTGGCGTGCAGGGAAGGTGCGAGAGACCTGATCGATCTTCAGCGTGGTCACGTCAGTTTCCACGGAAACAGCCAGGCGTTGAAGGCCTTGAACAGGAAGTCCGACGCAAGCCCGATCAACCCGATGACGATGATGCCGAAGATGATCTGGCCGGTGTTCAGCAGCGCCTGGCTGTCGGTGATCATGTGGCCAATGCCCGACGACGAGCCGATCAGCTCGGCGACAATGACGTAGGTCCAGGCCCAACCCAGCACGAGGCGAAGGATTTCCGCGATCTCGGGGGCGGAGGAGGGCAGCAGCACGCGGCGGATGATGCCGCCGTCGCTGGCGCCCAGCGTGTAGGCGGCTTCAACGAGGTCGCGCCGCGTGCCCCCGACGGTCACGGCCACCATCAGGATGATCTGGAACACCGACCCGATGAAGATGACCAGCAGCTTCTGCAGTTCGCCGATGCCCGCCCACAGGATCAGGAGCGGAATGAAGGCCGAGGCAGGGAGGTAGCGCGCGAACGAGACGAATGGCTCGAGGAAGGCTTCGACCGGCTTGTAGGCGCCCATCAGAAGCCCAAGCGGTACCGCAATGACGGCCGCCAGCGCAAAACCGCCGACCACGCGCCAGATCGTCATGCCGATGTCGAACAGGAAGCCTTGCTGTGTCAGGAGTTCAAAACCCTCCTGCAGCATAGTCAGGGGGTCGGCGAGAAACGTCTTTGAGACGTGGCCGCCGAGGGTCGCCCAGGACCACAGGGCAACGAACAGGAGGAAGAACGCAAGGCCACAGGCCACGCGCTGCTTCGACGAAACAGGGTCCAGTGGACGCATCACAAGGCATGTCCTCAAAGCGGCGCACCAATCGCGCGAGGTCCCGCTTTCACATTTTTAAGAAAGCGGGACCGGCGCAACGCCGAGCGGGGTCTACTTGATGAAGCTCGCGTCAAAAAGGTCCTCGATCTTCGGAACCGACTTGATAACGCCGATTTCGAGCAACAGATCTGCGGCTTCCTTGTTGAAGGCCAGGAACTCGCCCACGAAGAATTTCTGATTCGCGGCCTTGTCCTGCCAGCGCAGGTATTTCGCCGAATTGCCGAACTGCTCGCCGGACTGCTTCACATCGGCACCCATGATCTCATAGGATTTCGCCTGATCCTTTTCGATCATGGCGATCGCCTCGAAATAGCTGTCGGCCAGCGCCTGTGCAGCTTTCGAGTTGTCGGTCAAAAATTTCGGTGTGCAGCCGAACGTGTCCATCACCATCGGATAATCGAGTGTGGTGGCGATGATCTTGCCCTTGTCCGGCGCAGCCCGCACCGTCGAGAGGTAAGGCTCATAGGTCATGGCTGCATCGTTCTGGTCGGACACGAATGCCTGCGCGGCCGCGGCCGGCTCCAGATTCACCACGGTCACGTCCTTGATCGAGAGGCCATTTTTCTTGAGCATCCAGGCCAGGGCGAAATAGGGTGACGTGCCGGGTGCGGACGCAGCGATCGTCTTGCCCTTCAGATCCTTGATCGCAGCGACATCGTTTCGCGTCGCCATACCATCGGCGCCGTAGCTCTTGTCGAGCTGGAATATCTGCTTGGTTGCAACGCCATTGGCATTCCAGGATATCCAGGTTTCGACCGTGGTCGCCGCGCACTGGACGTCACCCGACGCAATGGCCAGGTGCCGGTCCTTCTGCGGGATCTTCTTGATCGTCACGTCGAGGCCGTTCTTCTTGAAGATGCCCGCCTGGTTTGCAAGCGTGAGCGGTGCAAACCCTGTCCATCCCGAGATCCCGATGCCGACCTTCACGTCGTCGGCGACGGCTGGTGCGGACACCAGGAGAGTCGCGGTTGCGGCGAGTATTCCAAAACTACGCATGGCTGTATCCCTTTTGCTGGTTCATCGATTTCGTCCTGTTCGTCTGTTCAAACCCATGCTGGCAATGCTGCTGCATAGTGAAAACCGCCTGGTGCAATCATTGTGCCGGACCCATGCGCGCATTGATATCCCTCTCAGCCGCCTTTGAAGCGGGCAACCAGTTTGTGGGACTCGCCTGGATAGAGCAGGCGAACGGCCGTCAGTGTTCGTGCACTACGCCAGGTGTGGCGGTCGATCACGAGACAAGGCGCGCCGATTGCGATGTCGAGCGCTGCCGCGGCCTGCTCGTCGGCCACGATAGCGCTGATCGCATGCTCAGCCTCGGTCCATGGGACATGGTGCAGCAGCCAAGAGCCGGGCGGTTCGGTCGCAAAATCCGCCGCGGCGGCTTCGGGCACGGCATCGAGATCGATCAGCCTGTCCTCGATAGCGAACGGTACGTCATCGGCGCTGTGGCGGCAGGCAATCGCGATCACCCTGCCGGCTTTCCGTACCCCAAGACGGGCGCGGTCGGCGGCGTTTGCGGCGCGGCGCGAGCACTGGATCAACTCATAGCCGTAGCTGCGGCCGAGCGCGCCGATCTCCGCGCGGATGTCGGGGATCGTCAGCACCGCTGACAGGAATTTGGGACGCCGCACAAAGGTGCCGGCTCGCCGCCGCCGCTCGATAAGATCCGCTTGCGCCAGGTCCGACAGCGCCTTGCTCACCGTCATTCGCGAGCAGCCATAGCGCGCCATGAGTTCGTGCTCAAACGGGATGCGGTGACCCGGCGGCCATTCACCGGTCAGGATGCGGCGTTCGATGTCGAGTCGGATCTGCTTGTACAGCGTCGGCTTATCGGCTTGCTGAAGTTTGCCGCGATCTGTGGCGAGGCTCATGCCACAAGCCTCCGCACGGCTGCTTTGAATGCGTCGAGCGCATTTTGGCGGAGCCGGTGACGTCCACCCTCGACAACTTTGTTGCCGCCCGCCCAGACACAAGCGACGACGCGCGTGCCGCTTGCGAAAATCCAGCCGTCGAGGATGGCATCCCCGCGGCGTCCGGCGAGCGAGGGATGCGTGGTGTCCAGGGTCACGATATCAGCACGTGCGCCGGCCTGAAGTCCGACAACCGGTTGCGCGAGCGCCTGAGCGCCGCCGGCGAGGGCTGCGTCGAACAGCGCGCGGCCGGTCGAGATGTCGGGACCACCGGACAGCACATTGCGCTCCCGGTGCTTCAACCGCTGGCCATATTCGAGCTGGCGCAGTTCATCGGTGACGCCGACCAGTACATTGGAATCCGTGCCGACGCCGAACCGGCCGCCGGCGTCAAGGAATTCGCGAGTCGGAAAAATGCCGTCGCCGAGGCTCGCTTCGGTAACCGGGCAGAGCCCGGCGACCGCGCCGCTTCTGGCGAGCGCAGCGGTTTCCGTCGCGGTCATATGGGTCGCATGGATGAGACACCAGCGCTGATCCATCGGCGCATGTTCGAGCAGCCACTCGACCGGCCGCCGGTCCGACCAGGCGATGCATTCCTCAATTTCCCTGATCTGTTCGGCGGCGTGGATGTGTACCGGTCCGCCTTCGGCCATCGGCGCGATGGCAACCAATTCATCCGGCGTCACGGCCCGCAGGCTGTGCGGCGCGACACCGACATTGGCCCCGGGCAGCGTGCGGATCGCCATGCGTGTCGCGGCCGTCAGCTTGGCAAACTGGTCGACCGAGCAGATGAACCGGCGCTGGCCAGCATGTGGTGCCACGCCACCAAACGAGCCGTGCGCGTAGAAACTCGGCAGCAGTGTGAGCCCGATGCCGGTGATTTCGGCGGCTTGCGCAATTCGCGTCGCCATCTCCGCCGGGTTGGCGTAGGGTGTGCCATCGTGGTCGTGATGGAGATAGTGGAACTCACCGACCCGCGTGAATCCTTGCTCGAGCATCTCGACATAGAGCCACATCGCAACGGCTTCAGTGTCTTCCGGCGTCATCTCCAGCGCGAAGCGATACATCGTCTCGCGCCATGTCCAGAACGTATCAGCGGCGTTGCGGCGCGTTTCGGCGAGCCCTGCCATGCCACGCTGGAACGCGTGGCTATGCAGGCTCGCTATACCGGGGATTGCCAGCCGGTGGCGTTCATCGCCGCTCCCCGGCGCCGTGCCGATTGTAACCTTGGTGATGATCCCATCCGTTACGACCATCTGCACGTCATCGGCCCATCCTGAGGGAAGCAGTGCTGATGCGAAATGCAGCGTGGACATGTTTCCAAACCGGGTCGACAGAACACTAACACGATTATATGTATAGACATATCGATACATCGATACCCCCGTCAAGCTTTCTGCCGTTGAGGGATGCTGCATGGCCGAGCGCTTTGATCGTATCTGGCACAATGCCCGGCTCGCCACGGTCAGGGGGGACCTGCCCGAGTTCGGCGTGATCGAGCGCGGCGTGATCGCCGCGCGGCATGGCCGCATCGTCTTCGCAGGCAGCCGTTCCGACTTTCCAGCTGACGCCGAAGCCGCCGAACGGATCGACTGCGCAGGGCGGTGGATCACACCCGGGCTGATCGATTGTCATACCCACCTGGTGTTTGGCGGAAACCGCGCCCACGAGTTCGAACTCCGGTTGCAGGGCGCAAGCTATGAAGAGATCGCGCGCGCCGGCGGCGGCATCGTCTCGACGGTTGCGGCGACGCGGGCGTCGAGTGAGACCGAACTTGTTGCCAGCGCGCTGCCGAGGCTCGACGCTCTGATCGGCGAGGGCGTGACGACGCTGGAGATCAAATCCGGCTATGGGCTCGATACGGAAACCGAGATGCGTCAGCTCTCGGCCGCGCGTGCGCTGGGCCGCAGCCGGCCGGTCGCCATCCGGACGACGTTTCTTGGCGCGCACGCAACTCCTCCGGAAGTCGATGGCGACAAGGATCGATATATCGACCTTGTTTGCCGCGAGATGCTCCCGGCGGTGGCGAAGGCAGGACTGGCCGACGCCGTTGATGCCTTCATGGAAGGCATAGCCTTCTCAGGCGAGCAAACGGCGCGGGTGTTCCGTGCGGCAAAGGCGCTCGGATTGCCGGTCAAGTTGCACGCGGATCAGTTGTCGAACCTCGGCGGTGCGGCGCTTGCTGCGGAATTCTCGGCCCTGTCGGCCGATCATCTGGAGCACACCGATGAGGCGGGCGTCGCAGCCATGGCGCGAGCAGGTACGGTGGCCGTGCTGCTGCCGGGCGCGTTCTATTTCATTCGCAAGACGACGAAGCCACCTGTCGAATTGTTCCGCGCTCACGGCGTGAGCATAGCGCTCGCCACCGACTGCAATCCCGGCAGTTCGCCGCTCACGTCGCTTCTGCTGACCATGAATATGGGCGCGACGCTGTTTCGGATGACCGTTGCCGAATGCCTTGCCGGCGTGACGCGGGAAGCTGCGCGCGCGCTCGGCATTCTCCGGGAGACCGGTACGCTCGAGGCTGGCAAATGGTGCGATCTCGCGATCTGGGAAATCAACCGGCCTGCCGAACTCGTCTACCGGATCGGTTTCAACCCGTTGCACAGGCGGGTGTGGAGAGGACGATGAGCGGTGCCAACACATCCATTGCCGTTTCGCCGGGAAGGGTCAGCCTCGACGATCTGGCGCAAGTGCTGGCAGGCGCGAGTGTGGTGCTCGATCCGTCCTACTGGCCGCGCGTTGAAGCAGCATCGGCCATTGTTGCGGAGGCCGCGCGAGCGGAAGCTCCGGCTTACGGTATAAATACAGGGTTCGGAAAGCTGGCGTCGAAGCGTATTGCTCCGGACCAGACGGAGTTGCTGCAGCGCAATCTCATTGTCTCGCATTGCTGCGGAGTAGGTGCACCCACGCCCGAACCGATCGTGCGTCTGATGATGGCGCTGAAGATCATCTCGTTGGGGCGCGGCGCTTCGGGCGTTCGCCGCGAACTCATCGAGCAACTGCAGGCTATGCTGGCGCGAGGTGTTTATCCGCTGGTGCCGCAGCAGGGATCGGTGGGTGCGTCGGGCGACCTGGCCCCGCTTGCGCATATGACAGCCGTCATGATCGGCGAAGGTCAGGCGCTCGTCGGCGGCGAGGTTGTATCGGGCCTCGAGGCGCTCACCGTCGCCGATCTCGCGCCGTTGACGCTCGGACCGAAGGAAGGCCTTGCCCTGATCAATGGTACGCAGTTTTCGACCGCCTATGCCATTTCCGGGCTGTTGCGTGCTCATGGCCTTCTCTCCGCGACGCTGGTGACAGGCGCCTTGTCGGTCGATGCAGCGATGGCTTCGACGGCCCCGTTTCGCCCGGAGATTCAGGAACTACGGGGGCACGCCGGACAAATCGCAGCCGGCGCCGCGCTGACCGCGTTGCTGGCAGGTAGCGACATTCGCAACTCGCATCTCGAAGGCGACGAGCGCGTGCAGGATCCGTATTGCCTGCGCTGCCAGCCGCAGGTGGCCGGCGCCGCGCTCGACCTGCTGATCCAGGCGGCCCGCACGTTGACGATTGAAGCCAACGCCGTCACCGACAACCCACTGGTACTGGTCGAGACCGCAGAGATCGTCTCGGGTGGAAATTTTCACGCCGAGCCAGTCGCCTTTGCCGCCGACCAGATTGCGCTGGCCTTGTCCGAGATCGGCGCGATCAGCGAGCGGCGCATCGCCACGCTCGTCGATCCCGCGCTCAACTTCGGCCTGCCGCCATTTCTGACTCCGGAGCCGGGTCTCAATTCCGGCTTCATGATTGCCGAAGTGACGGCGGCGGCACTCTTCGCCGAGAACAAGCAGCGCGCCTCGGCCTGCTCAATTGACTCGACACCAACCAGCGCCAACCAGGAAGATCATGTGTCGATGGCCGCGCATGCTGCGCGCCGGTTGTCTGATATGGCGGATAATCTTGCCACCATTCTCGGCATCGAGCTGCTGGTTGCGGCGCAAGGCATCACCCTGCGTTTGCCGCATTTGACCAGCCCTGCGCTTGCGGCGGTCATTGCGGTGTTGCGCGAGCAGGTGCCGGCGCTGGGTAGCGATCGCTACATGGCCGACGATCTCGCGAAGGCAACGGCGCTCGTCGAAGCCGGCACACTACCGGCCACCGCGACTTCGGTGCTTGAGGACAACCCGTTTCCAAACCTTGCCGAGAAAGGTCATCTTTCATGAACCGCCGGCTGGACAACGACCGTACGATCCGGGCTCCGCACGGGTCCGAGATCAGCGCCAAGAGCTGGTTGACGGAAGCGCCGCTCCGAATGCTCATGAACAATCTCGATCCAGAGGTTGCCGAACGGCCGAGCGAACTTGTCGTCTATGGCGGCATCGGCCGTGCTGCCCGCGACTGGGACAGTTTCGATCGGATCGTTGCCTCGCTGCGGAAGCTCGAGCGCGATCAGACGCTGGTCGTTCAATCCGGCAAGCCGGTTGGAATTTTCCGGACCCATCCCGATGCGCCGCGCGTGCTGATCGCGAACTCGAATTTGGTGCCGCACTGGGCGACGCTCGATCACTTCAATGAACTCGACAAGCAAGGGCTGATGATGTTCGGGCAGATGACGGCGGGATCCTGGATCTACATCGGCAGCCAGGGCATCGTGCAGGGGACGTACGAAACGTTTGTCGAAGTTGGACGACGTCATTACGGCGGCAACCTCGCGGGCAAGTGGATATTGACGGCGGGGCTCGGCGGCATGGGCGGCGCCCAACCACTTGCGGCGACGATGGCCGGGGCGTCGATGCTCGCGATCGAATGCCAGCCGAGCCGCATCGAGATGCGGTTGCGCACGCGTTACCTCGACCGGCAGGCTAGCACGCTTGATGAGGCGCTCGCGATCATGGCGGAGGCGGCGCAGAGCAAGGAGCCGGTCTCGGTCGGGCTGCTGGGCAATGCCGCCGATATTTTCCCCGAGCTGGTGCGCCGCGGCGTAAGGCCAGACATTGTTACCGACCAGACCAGCGCGCACGATCCGATCAACGGTTATCTGCCGAAGGGATGGACGCTTGCCGAGTGGGAGTTGGGACGCAACGCCGATCCGAAAGCGGTTGAAGCGGCGGCCAAGACCTCCATGGTCGGCCACGTCCAGGCCATGCTGGATTTCCACGCCCGGGGCATTCCTACGCTCGACTATGGCAACAACATCCGACAGATGGCGAAAGATATGGGATTGAACAACGCGTTCGATTTCCCAGGCTTCGTTCCGGCCTATATCCGTCCGCTGTTCTGCCGCGGTATCGGGCCGTTCCGGTGGGCGGCGCTATCGGGCGATCCGGAGGATATCTTCCGCACCGACGCCAAGGTGAAGGAGTTGATGCCGGACGACAAGCATCTTCACAACTGGCTCGACATGGCGAAAGCACGGATCAAATTTCAGGGGTTGCCGGCGCGGATCTGCTGGGTCGGTCTTGGCGATCGCCACCGGCTAGGGATGGCGTTCAACGACATGGTGGCGAGCGGCGAGCTGAAGGCGCCGATCGTCATCGGCCGCGATCATCTCGACAGCGGCTCGGTGGCGAGCCCGAACCGCGAAACCGAGGCGATGCGCGACGGCTCGGATGCGGTGTCCGACTGGCCGCTGCTCAATGCGCTGTTGAACTGCGCCAGCGGGGCCACGTGGGTCTCGCTGCATCACGGTGGCGGCGTTGGGATCGGCTATTCGCAGCACGCCGGCATGGTGATCGTCGCCGACGGAACGCCGGAGGCTGCGCGCCGTATCGAGCGGGTGCTTTGGAATGATCCCGCGTCGGGGGTCATGCGTCATGCCGACGCCGGCTATGAAAGTGCGATTGCATGTGCCCGTGGCAACGGGCTCGACCTGCCCAGTCTGGCGTCGTAGCGCACCGGAGACGTCAACCGCGATTGGTGCGGGCTGGGCTCGACGTTCCCCTCAAGACAGCGAGACAGACCATGGTGAAACCGTTCCCGTCGAAAACCCACATCGGCAACCACATGCTGAATCCCGAAACGCTAATGCTGAACTACGGCTACGATCCGCAACTGTCGGAGGGAGCCGTCAAACCGCCGGTGTTCCTGACCTCGACCTGCGTCTTCAGGACTGCCGAAGACGAACAGGATTTCTTCGATTTCGTCTCAGGCCGGCGCGAGCCTCCCGAGGGGATGGGCGCTGGCCTGGTTATTCGCGCTTCAATCATCCCAACAGCGAGATCGTCGAGGACCGGCTCGCTGTCTACGAACGCACCGAGAGTTGCGCGTTATTCTCATCCGGCATGGCGGCGATCACGATCCTCGCGTTCGTCCGCACTGGCGACGTCATACTGCACTCCCAACCGCTCTATGGCGGGACCGAAACGCTGTTTGCGAAGACGCTTGCGGGCCTCTCGATCGGCGCGGTGGGCTTTGCCGACGGCATCGACGAAGCCGCCGTCAGGCTGGCGGCGGGTGACGCCATGCGCAAGGGCCGGATTGCCATGATTTTCATAGAAACCCCGGCAAATCCCACCAACGGCCTGGTCGATATCGCGATGGTCTGCCGCGTCGCCGAGATGATCGGCCAGGCCCAGGGACACAGGCCGATCGTCGCGTGCGACAACACGCTGCTCGGGCCGGTGTTTCAGCGGCCGATCGAACACGGCGCGGATCTTTCGCTGTATTCGCTGACCAAATATGTCGGCGGTCATTCTGACCTGATCGCGGGCGCTGCGCTCGGCTCAAAAGCCACCATGAAAGACGTCAAGGCGTTGCGAGGCGCCATCGGCACCCAACTGGACCCCCATTCCTGCTGGATGATCAGCCGGTCGCTCGAAACACTGAGCCTCCGCATGGAAAAGGCTCACAGAAATGCGCGGCTCGTGGCGGATTACCTGCGGGACCACGACAAAGTAGCGAAGGTTCATTACCTCGCTCACCACAGTGAAGCCTCTCCCGCCGGCCGTCTGTTCGCGAAGCAATGTACCGGCGCGGGCTCCACGTTTTCATTCGACATTGTCGGCGGCCAGGCCGCGGCATTCAAATTTCTGAACGCGCTGCAGATTTTCAAGCTCGCAGTGAGCCTGGGCGGCACCGAATCGCTCGCTAGTCTGCCCGCAAGCATGACCCACTCGGGCGTTCCGACTGACATCCGTCAAAAAATAGGCGTTCTCGACTCCACGATCCGGCTGTCGATCGGCATCGAGCACTCGTCTGATCTAATCGCAGACATTGCGCAAGCTTTGAACGAGGCATAGCTGCACTCGTTGCGTCTGAAGATGATCAAGAGCCGAGCCGGCGAGCTGATCGAACAATCTGCCGTGACTGCTTCTGGCGCAGAGCGGGTTCGTTCCAAGAAGCGACGTTGACCGTTGGCGGGCCGTTCGATCAGGCAGGCGCACAGTGCGGGCTTGCCGTTTCGTTCGATAGGGCCGCCGAATCTACGATTGAGAAAGTGAGACCATAGTCAGATGGAATGTGAAGCGTTACGGCCGCTGAGCTGGGGCAATGAGCGACGAGACGAGGCGTTTCTGGTGCGGTGATCGAAAACGAGAATAAGTAACTCACTGATTTTGCTGGTGGGCCCGGCAGGGCTGATCGCCTCCAAAGAAATCAACGACTTGCATCTTAGTGAGACAGTCGAAATTCCCGATATCCCTCTATGTCTGTCTCATTGCATTGTCTCGCCTGAAGCTAACAAGAACCCTGATTTCGAGCGCCTCGAACATTTTGTCTACCACGGCCGCCAACGCTTGGGTCGCTATACCCGCATCGCGGCACAGCGGTATGCGGCCTACGACGCAAATGATTGCCCCCTGGGCGACTTCAGGAAGCGCAAGGATGCTTGGGCCGCGATCGGCCGCGCTGCTGCCGGTGCAGCACAATGAGTGCCGCCCTGGACGCTCGGACGCTTGGCGAGGAAGGACAAGCGATCTATGCGCGCATCAACGCCTGCACGGCCACGGATCAACTTGACGGGATCATGAAGCTGTTATGGAGCGAATGGCATCCGTCCGGTGTCGTAACCGACAGCGAAGCGGAGCTCCTGACTGAAGCCGTCGAGCGACGGCGCCCGACAAGCCGGAGGGCGCTACCTGTCGGCGGTGGTGTAGTGAGTGTCGGACGACTCGCCGGTCGTGTGCAACGCCGGTTTCATGCCTCGCAAACCTCAGCGTTCTCCTGACCGGAAGGCGTCACGAGAACGTCGCCGAATGCTCGGCGGTTCAGGCTGCATGCCGTCCAAATTGGGAATGATGTTCACTGAAGGCGAACGAGCGGTTCTTTGCATCGTCGCCAGCGAGGTGAAGAGCAAAGGCTTGTGCGACGATGCAATCGACGCGATTGCGGCGCGAGCTGGTGTCTGTCGCACGACGGCGCAGAACGCTATGCATGAGGGTCGGCGTCTGGGCATCGTCACAGTCACTGAGCGTCCCAGGCGAGGAATGAAGAGCCTCACCAACATCGTGCGAATTTGCTCTCGCGAATGGCTGAATTGGATTCAGCGCGCGCCTTCCGCGGCTCGTCTTATAGGGTCCAATCCCGTAAAAAAAGTGAGCCCCACGGAGATCATAGATTTAAGAAAACAAGTAGCTTGCAATGGAATGGTGCCAGATGCGCCACCTGACCCCCAGCATTCGGGGGTCAAATGGCCTCTGACCCGTGGTACAAGGGCCCGAACTGACGCCGACTACAAGCCCAGCGTCTGAAGATCGACAGGGGCGTGTGCGTTGTGCCTGGTTCCGGCCAGTGTACGAACATGGTCGACCACATTGAGCGCCGCGAGACGACGGCGCAAACATGATCGGCCAACACGTGACCGCTTTTGCGACGACCATGATCGCTCGATCAACGAGATGTCAGACGGCTGCCGCCGCAAGGGCCGCCGACTTACTGTGAAAGGCTGTTATTCAGATGGCGCGCCACGCAACCGATGATCGTGAGTTTAGGCTATTCCCGGCCGGCGTCGCCTAAAGCGATGCTCGCAAGACTTAGCCATCTGCAGCACGGACCGTCGCTGCGGCGCCGCCATCGTTGCATGCCTTCGATCTATCCGCCTAAGGAGCGTGGAGCGGTTTCTGACGGGGAGGGGGTACCAAAACTTTGGCGGGTTAGGGGCCGGACCGGCAGGTTAGGACCTCATTTTTTTCGCAAAATTCTCAAACTTATTTTTTTGTGTGCTGTGGTCCGTCTAGTCACATCCGGGTGGGGGGTGGCCAAAACTCTGGGGCGATGGGGCGTGGGACCGGTGGTCCTGGTTCATACGCAAAAAATTGGAATTAAATACAGAAAGCCACCCCGCGGTGTTTAGAGGCAGTTTCCAGACAATGCCCTGGTGAGTTGGCCCGGCCAACCGACCTGCTCCGTCGCCACCCCTGTGGGAGCGGCTGGCGGACGTCCGAGCGACTGATGTATCCTGGCTTCATGCGAGCTTTCATCTGCACCGCCTGCGGCACGCAGTATTCGCCCTCCGAGGCTCCGCCCGGTGCGTGTCTAATCTGCACCGACGAGCGGCAGTTCGTCCCAGCTTCAGGCCAGTCCTGGACCACGCTGGAGGGGCTACGGAACGCGCACAGCAACAAGTTCCGCCGCCTCGCGACCGGGCTTACGACCATCGAGACCACCCCAACGTTCGGCATCGGGCAGCGCGCAATCTTTGCGCGCACGCCGGCCGGCAACGTGCTGTGGGACTGCATCGCCCTGATCGATGACGCCACAGTCGATCTGCTGAAGGGCCTGGGCGGCATCTCAGCGATCGCGATCTCTCATCCGCACCACTACACCACGATGGTGGAGTGGAGCCACGCACTCGGGGGAGTGCCGATCCACCTGCACGCGGCTGATCGTCAGTGGGTGATGCGGGCGGACCCCGCGGTGCAGTTCTGGGAGGGGGACACCAAGCCAATTGGGCCGGGCCTCACGCTGGTTCGGCTGGGAGGACACTTCGACGGCGGTACCGTCCTGCACTGGGCGGACTGGAGCGAAGGTCGCGGCGTACTACTCTCGGGCGACATCCTCCAGGTGGTCCCGAGCGGGCACGTCAGCTTTATGTGGTCGTACCCGAACCTGATCCCGCTCTCCGCCGCCAAGGTTCAGCGCATGGCGGAGATCCTGGAGCCATTCGCATTCGACGCGATCTGCGGCGCATTTTCGGGCCGGGGGCAGATAGACGCAAACGGCAAGCAGGTGGTCGCGGCGTCGATCGCGCGCTACATCGCGCGAATCAGCGATCCATAGTTGGATTCGGGTGGGGGGTGGTCACATCTCTGCGAAAAAGACAGACCGCGGACCGGCCCCACTTTCACTCAGGGATTTTTTTTCGCTCGCTAGAAATTTTGGCGCGAACGAATTGATCGTGTTCTGACCCGCAATTCCTCCCTGGGCAAAAGGCTAGCTGGATCGAGTACTTACGGATGTCGCGAAAGGCGCTGAGCCTAAAATGCGTCGGTCATCGCGAGCAAGTCAGATATTTATTTTCTGCCACGTTAACGGACACCCTATGCGCAGGAATAACATCGCGAAATTCGGTAGGGGGGTGGTCAAATCTCTAGGCGCTCTTCCCAGAGAACCTGGCTCCCTCATTCGAACGCAAGAGATTCTTTTTAAACAGATAACGCACGTTCGGTGCTCGAAAGGTACAAGGCGACCTATCGGCGCAAGCCTGAAAATAACCGTGGCTTTGATGTCCGTTGTTCAGAGAAGAGCAGAAAATATTTGCTCGCACGGCCCTGAACCCGCTCCAAGACCCTGCTATACTTAGTCTCTGATCCTTGGCCTTGGGGTTAAGCCCATGAGGCGGCGCGAATTCATCACGCTCGTCGGCGGCGCGGTAGCCACGCCACTCGCGGTGCGCGCGCAGCAGCAATCGGGAAAGACGGCCCGAATAGGCCTTCTCACGCGCAAAACCGACGCCTCCGTCTCGGCTCAAATCGACGCCTTTCGACAAGCTCTTGCGGACCTCGGATGGGTCGAGGGAAGGAACATTCGCATCGAGCACCGAGACGCAGAAGGTCAAGCGGAGCGTCTCCTTGCACTTGCTGTCGAACTTGTCGGCCTCAATGTGGATGTCATTGTCACAGTGGACACGCCTCCGACGAAGGCCGCCAAGCAGGCGACAAGCACGATCCCCATTGTCGTTGCGGTCTCCGCCGATCCGGTGGGTGCTGGACTGGTCGAGAGTCTCGCACGTCCGGGTGGCAACACCACAGGCTTGTCTCTCCTTGCTCCTGATACGGATCAGAAGACTCTGGAGCTTCTGAAGGAGGCGTTGCCGAAGACCAGGCGGGTCGCGATGATATTCGACCCGAAAAATCAGGGCATGATGTTCAGGCTGAGGGCACTAGAGACCGCAGCACCGAAGCTCGCAATAGAGCTTCAATCAATACCGGCACTCAGTGCGAGCGAGCTTGCCGGCGCACTGGCAACCGCAGCCACGGACCCTCCGGACGCTCTCATTGTGCTGTCTCCCATCTATGCAGCTTATCGGAACGAGATCGTGGAATTCGCGACTAAGACGAAAGTGCCGCTGGCCTTTGATACGCGCGGCCTTGCCGCGGAACCTGGTGCCCTCTTGTCCTACGGTGCGGATATCTCGGCCCTGTTGCGGAGAACTGCCACGTTCGTTGACAAGATACTGAAGGGCGCCAAGCCAGCCAATCTGCCGGTGGAGCAGCCGACCAGGTTCGAGTTGGTGATCAACCTCAAGACTGCCAAGGCGCTCGGTGTCGACGTGCCTTGGTTCCTCCAGCAGCGCGCCGACGAGGTAATCGAGTAGCGCCCACGTTTATACTCGCGTTGCGTATCGGGCACGAACCTGCGCATGTTCATGTCATCGAGCATGCGTTGGCGCAGCGGGCTGATGGGCTTCTCGCTCATTGGGGGCTCCTGTCTTGAGGTTGGAGTGCTTGACCCCTCGATCCTCAAGACGGAGCGCCCCGCCCGTCATCTGCGTTCGATCAAATAGTTACGGCGCTAGACGCAATACGCCGACCGTGCCGCCGCACCCTCCCGCGAGAGCGGGTTCGTTCTTTGGCACATTTGAGACATGCCGGCTGCATCAAGCAATGTCCGAGTTGAGGGCAAAGCGGAAGACATATAGTCGTACTGAGTTCTTCTCACTTTGACCCAATGTATGGTCCGGCCGTGCGTTGCAAGAGGTTTTGCGAGCTGGCGTCAGCGGTCTTGCATCAATGTATCCGGCCTCTGATTGGAGCATGTGCTCCGGGCCATCATGGATATCAGCGCGCATGCGATCTCATTAGCGGACAGGCCTCAACGGGGCCATTCGGGTCACCAGTGTTC